>ENA-ORBV01000319-ORBV01000319.1-microbial-mat-metagenome-genome-assembly--contig:-NODE-319-length-108735-cov-9.069852_pt1 | contig 108735 bp, 110 predicted proteins | sample MGYA00237777_ERZ505514 | MGnify/ENA primary metagenome ERZ505514 (study PRJEB26160, sample SAMN06269048) | microbial mat metagenome | isolation source: Oligotrophic lake microbial mat | place...
GTTCTTGTATCTCGCGGGTTCTTGTCGCTCCATACAACTGAGTTCGCAACGAGAACAATGCGGGCGCGAATTTCTGGCCTCACCCCTCGCCCCTCGCCCCTCGCCCCTCTCTTCTCATAGTGGAATTCTTCTTCGTCACCCTGCTGAACAGCCTGTCCTACGGACTGCTGCTGTTCATGCTTTCGTCGGGTTTGACGCTGATCTTCAGCATGATGGGCGTGCTGAACTTCGCCCATGCCAGCTTCTACATGCTGGGCGCGTACTTTGCTTACCAGGTCGGGCTGCATACCGGTTTCTGGCCGGCCCTGTTCCTGGCACCCCTGATTGTCGGGGCGCTCGGGGCGGCGACCGAGCGCTTTGGTCTGCGCACGGTCCACAAGTTCGGGCATGTCGCCGAACTGCTGTTCACCTTCGGCCTCGCTTACGTGATCGAGGAAGTGGTGCATCTGATCTGGGGCCGCGCACCGGTGGATTACCGGATTCCTGCCGAACTCGATTTCACCCTGTTCACGCTGTTCACCACCCAGTACCCGGCCTATCGCGGATTCATGATGCTGGTCTCGGTGGGCATGTTGATCGCGCTCTACCTGCTGCTGACCCGCACCCGAATTGGCCTGGTGATCCAGGCCTCCCTGACCCATCCCGAGATGGTCGAATCCCTGGGCCATAACGTGCCGCGGGTGTTCATGCTGGTGTTTGCCGGCGGCGCCGCGCTGGCCGGGCTGGCCGGCGTGATCGGCGGCAACGCGTTCATCACCGAGCCGGGAATGGCGGTCGCGGTGGGAAGCATCGTGTTCGTTGTGGTCGTCTTCGGCGGCATGGGCTCGCTGGCGGGCGCATTCATCGCTTCACTGATCATCGGCGGGCTGCAGACTTTCTCGGTCGCGCTCGATTACTCGATCCTCGACGTGCTGGGGATTATCGGGATCAGCATTTCGCGCGATTCGTCTTGGCACGGCCTGCTGGCAATCACCGTGTCGCAAACGGCGCCTGTCATGCCTTACCTGATGATGGTGCTGATGCTGATTGTGAGGCCACGCGGCCTGATGGGAACGCGGGAAACATGATGCGCGCGGCCTGCATGCGATTCGATTGCGGAGACCGTCCGTGAGCACGGTATTCAATCTGCGCCGGGCAGCGTTCTGGGCCGCGGTCGCAATTTTCTTTGCGGTGCTGCCGCTGCTCTTCAAGCAGAGCTTTGCGTTGTCCATGCTTTCGCAGATGGGCATCGCCATGATTTTCGCATTGTCGTACAACATGCTGCTGGGCCAGACCGGACTGCTCTCGTTCGGTCATGCGGTGTATTTTGGCCTGGGCGCATTCTTCTGCGCGCACGCGCTGAATCTGATCGGTGCCGGCAAGCTCTGGTTCCCGGTCACCATGGTGCCGCTGATCGGGGGTTTCGCCGGACTGGTGTTCGGGCTGCTCTTCGGTTTCGTGACGACCCGGCGCGCCGGCACGCCGTTCGCAATGATCTCGCTGGGTATCGCCGAGATGGTGGCCGCCAGCGCACTGATGTTTACGGGCTTTTTCGGCGGCGAGGGCGGGATTGCGACCAACCGCACTGTAGGCGGCACGATGATGGGCATCAGCTACGCGCCGCAAATCCAGGTCTACTATCTGATCGCCGGTTGGTGCCTCGTATCCATGATGGCGATGTTTGCATTGACCTGGACGCCGCTGGGCCGCATGGCCAACGCGGTGCGCGACAATCCGGAACGGGCCAAGTTCGTCGGCTACAACCCGACGCGGGTGCGCTGGCTGATGATGTCGCTCGCCAGTTTCTTTGCCGGCATCGGCGGCGGCCTTGCCGCGATCAACTACGAAATCGTCACGGCCGAAACATTGGGCCTGGTGGCATCGGGCAACGTGGTGCTGATGGCCTTTATCGGCGGTGTCGGCCATTTCTGGGGGCCGATCATCGGCGCGGTGCTGGTCACGTTGCTGCAATCGGCACTCTCCAATTACACCCAGGCCTGGCTGCTGTATTTCGGGTTGTTCTTCCTGGTGATCATCATGTTCTCGCCGGGCGGCATCGCCAACCTGGTGACGCTGCACAAGCCGGCCTGGAAGGCGCGCCTGCTTCCCCGCCTGCTGCCGTCCTATGCGGCCGCAGCCGTCGCCGGCTCGGTCATGATGCTCGGCTTCTTTGCGCTGATCGAAATGATCTACCACTACGAGGCCAAGGAATCGGTCGACAAGGCGTTTTCCTTCTTCGGCGTCGAATTGGATCCGTCGAAGGCTTCCGCGTGGATCGGCACGCTCGTCGTGTTCGCGATTGGCATAGCGTTGTTCTATGGCGCGAGAAAGGTGGTCCGGCGCGCCTGGGAAAACCTCACGCCCGAGTTGCAGAAAGCGGGGGCCCTATGAGCGCGCCGGCCCTGCAACTCCATGACGTGCGCAAGAGCTTCGGGCGCACCGCGATCATCAACGGCGTCAATCTCGCCATCAGCCTGGGCGAACGTCATGCGATCATCGGACCGAACGGCGCCGGGAAGTCCACGCTGTTCAACCTGATCAGCGGCCGCTTTCCGGTCAGTTCCGGTCGCATCGAACTGCACGGCGAACAAATCACGGGACTCGAGGCGGAGACCATCAACCGCAAAGGACTGGCCCGCAGCTTCCAGATCACCAACATTTTTCAGAAACTGTCGGTTTACGAGAACATCCGCTGCGCCGTAATGTGGTCGCTCGGATACAAGTATTCCTTCTGGCATCGGGTCGACTCGCTGGCGGATGTGCGCGAGCGGTCCGACGAAATCGTGGAACGCATCGGCATGGCGACGCGACGCGACCGTATCGCGGGCGTGCTCACCTATGCCGAGCAGCGCGCCCTCGAAATCGGCGTGACCATTGCTGGCGGTGCGAACGTTATCCTCCTCGATGAGCCGACCGCCGGCATGAGCCGCAGCGAAACCGACGAGGCCGTTGAACTGATCCGGAAAGTGACCGAAGGCCGTACGCTGATCATGGTCGAGCACGACATGAGCGTGGTGTTCAACTTGGCCGACCATATTTCGGTGCTGGTCTATGGCGAGGTGATCGCCACCGGCAAGCCAGAGGAAATTCGCGCCAGCAAGGCGGTCCAGGAAGCCTATCTCGGCACCGAACAGCACTAGGACATACAGACGAACCACGGAGGACACGGAGAACACGGAGAACAACGCAGAGAGAACGACGGCATCATGAGCCTGCCATACGGCCATTCGCTGATCAGGTGATGGCACGATGCATTCCCGCTCATTTGGCTTTTCTCCGTGCTCTCCATGCCCTCCGTGGTTCAAGGTTCTTATCGCATGCTAGAAGTCAAAGACCTCCACGCGTACTACGGCAAGAGCCACATCCTGCACGGGGTGCACTTGCGCGTCGGCGAAGGCGAGATTGTCAGCCTGCTGGGGCGCAATGGGGTCGGCCGTTCCACGACCATCAAGTCCATCATGGGCCAGGTCAACTCGATGGGTTCGGTGAAGTTCAAAGGTGAGGAACTGAACGGCCAGAAGACCTACGTTATCGCCCGCAAGGGGCTGGGCTATGTGCCCGAGAACCGCGACATCTTCCCATCGCTGACCGTAAAGCAGAATTTGCTCCTCGGCATGAAGAGCTCGGGCCAGCAGGGACGCTGGAGCATTGATGACATGTTTTCGCTGTTCCCGCGGCTGAAGGAGCGGGCGGACGCGCCGGCCGGCGTCATGTCGGGCGGCGAGCAGCAGATGCTTACGTTGTGCCGCACCCTGATGGGCGATCCTGACCTGGTGATGATCGACGAACCCACCGAGGGCCTGGCGCCGAAGATCGTCGAACAGGTTGCGCGCCTGTTCGAGGAAATCAAGAACCGGGGCGTGTCCATCCTGTTGGTCGAACAGAAGCTCACCATCGCGCTGAAAATCTCGCAACGCCTGTACGTGATGGGCCACGGCCAGATCGTGTTCGAAGGCTCGCCCGAAGGCTTGCGGAACAACGAGGCCGTTCGCAAGGAATGGCTGGAAGTCTAGGATTGGCGCGACATGCCTGTCGCGCAGCACGCTTGAACAAACATTGAACCACGGAGGGCACGGAGAGCACGGAGAACGACAAGAGAGAGATACGAACGAAGTAAGAGTGCTGTCGGCTGTACGATCCATGCTATCCGGACACCCAGATCCTGAATGGCGCTCATATCGCAATCCATTCCCATTTTTCTCCTCGCTTTTCCTCCGTGCCCCTCCGCGCCCTCCGTGGTTCCGGGTTTTCCGATTTTGGAGGTTCAATGACCAGTCTCGTCGAGTACCAGAAGCAGGGCAGCATAGGCGTCATCACGCTCAACAATCCGCCGGTCAACGCGCTGTCGGTGAACAAGGGCGTGGTTCAGGGCATCCTCGATGCCCTCAAGGAAGGCGACCACGACCACCACATCCGCGCGCTCGTGATCATCGGCGGCGGGCGCAATTTCAGCGGCGGCGCCGACATCAGCGAATTCGGCAAGCCTTACGAGCCCGGCAAGGCGACCCTGCCCGACGCGCTGGCCTACATGGACACGGTCACCAAGCCGATTGTCGCGGCGATATCCGGCCCCACCATGGGCGGGGGACTGGAACTGGCCCTGGGCTGCCACTACCGGATCGCGCTGACCGGCGCCCAGATCGCCCTGCCCGAAGTGAAGCTAGGCATCCTTCCGGGTGCCGGCGGAACCCAGCGCGCGCCGCGACTGATGGGAGTGGAGAAGGCGCTGGATTTCATGGTGACCGGCGATCCGATTTCCAGCGAAAAGGCGAAAGAGTCCGGTCTCGTGGATGAGGTTGTCACAGGCGACCTGCGTGCCGCGGCGATCTCCTATGCCAACCGGCTCATCAAGGAAGGCAAGGGCGTGCGCCGTGCCAGTCAGATGGATGCCGTGCCGGACCAGCCGGCGGAGGCTTTCTTCGCGGCGGCACGCGAGCGCATCGCCAAGGCGTGGCGGGGTTTCCCGGCGCCCCTGGCGATTACTTCCTGCGTAGAAGCGGTGACCAGCCTGCCCTTTGCCAAAGGCGTCGCGTTCGAGCGCCAGCAGTTCGAGAAGCTGGTGAAAACCGATGAATCCCGCGCGCTGCGGCACCTGTTCTTCGCCGAACGCCAGGTCAGCAAGATTCCGGACGTAGCCGACGATACGCCGGTACGCGAAATAAAATCCGCGGCATTGATCGGCGCGGGCACCATGGGCGGCGGCATTGCGATGAACTTCGTCAACGCCGGCATTCCCGTGAAAATGCTCGAAGTGAACCAGGAGGCACTGGACAAGGGGCTGGGCATCGTTCGCAAAAATTACGCCGCCACGGTCGCCAAGGGCCGCCTGAGCCAGGAAGCCATGGACAAGCGCATGGCCCTGTTCACCGGTGTCACCAGCTACGAGGATATCAAGGATGCGGACATCATCATCGAGGCCGTATTCGAGGACATGGCCGTCAAGAAGCAGGTGTTCGAAAAACTCGACAAGGTGGCCAAGCGGGGAGCCATCCTCGCCACCAACACTTCCACGCTCGACGTGAACGAGATTGCCGCCGCGACCTCGCGTCCGCAGGACGTACTCGGGTTGCATTTCTTCAGTCCGGCGAACGTAATGAAGCTACTGGAAGTCGTGCGGGCCGACAAGACCGGCAAGGACGTGCTCGCCACGGCGTTGAAGCTGTCGAAGGCCATCAAGAAAGTCGGCGTCGTCGCCGGCGTGTGCGACGGTTTCATCGGCAACCGCATGCTGCACGGCTATTTCCGCGAAGCAGGGTTCCTGCTCGAGGAAGGCGCACTGCCGCAACAGGTGGACAAGGTCATCGAGGATTTCGGCTTCGCCATGGGCCCATTCCGGGTCGGCGACCTGGCCGGGCTAGACGTCGGCTGGTACATCCGCAAGCGCCAGGCAGCAACGCGGCCCGCGCACCTGCGTTACTCGAAAGTGGCGGACCAGGTCTGCGAGCTCGGCCGTTTCGGCCAGAAGACCGGCGCCGGCTGGTACCGTTACGAAGCCGGCAACCGCAACCCGATTCCCGATCCGGTGGTCGAGGAACTGATCGTGAAGGCTTCGAAGGAAGCCGGTCTCCAGCGCCGCCAGATCAGCGACCAGGAAATCCTCGAGCGTTGCATTTACGCGCTGGTCAATGAAGGCGCGGAGATCCTCGAGGAAGGCATCGCGCTGCGCGCCAGCGACATCGACATCGTCTACATCTACGGCTACGGCTTTCCGCGTTTCCGCGGCGGGCCGATGTTCCATGCCGATACCGTCGGCCTGGACAAAGTGCTGGCTTCGGTGAAGCGCTTTCACGAGAAGCATGGCGAATTCTGGAAGCCGGCGCCGCTGCTCGAGAGGCTTGCAGCCGAAGGCAAGAAATTTAACAGCTAGTTCTTGAACCACGGAGGACACGGAGGGCACGGAGAAGGGAAAGGACGAAACAGACGTGAACGATATCGCTGCATCCACTGGGCGATTTCCGGCAAGTGTCCGGTGCTGTCATGCCTCATTTTCCTCCGTGATCTAAAAGGGTACTCCACGCTGCGCGAGGGTATCCGTGTCCTCCGTGGTTCAGATTTTATTGGAGGCTTGAAATGACTGATGCAGTGATTGTTTCGACCGCGCGCACGCCGCTCTGCAAGAGCTGGAAAGGCGCGCTCAACATGACCCACGGCGCGACCATGGGTGGACACGTCGTCAAGGCGGCACTCGAGCGGGCGAAACTCGATCCAGCCGAGGTCGAGGACGTGATCATGGGCTGTGCGACGCCCGAAGGGGCGACAGGCCAGAACATCGCGCGCCAGATTGCATTGCGCGCAGGCATGCCCGTGACGGTGTCCGGCATGACCGTCAATCGCTTTTGTTCATCCGGCCTGCAGACCGTGGCGCTGGCGGCGCAGCGCATCCTGGCCGGCGAAGCGGAGATTTTCCTGGCCGGCGGCGTCGAGTCCATCTCCTGCGTACAGAACGAGATGAACAAGCACATGATCACGGATTCCTGGCTGAAGGAGAACAAGCCCGAAATCTACTGGCCCATGCTGGCTACCGCCGAGAATGTGGCGAAGCGCTACAAGATCGGCCGCGAGGTCCAGGACCGTTACGGCGTGGACAGCCAGTTGAAGGCGGCGAAGGCGCGGGCGGAAGGCAAGTTCAAGGACGAGATCGTTCCGATTCCGACCACCATGAAAGTGGTCGACAAGAACACCGGTCAGGAATCTACCAAACAGACCACGGCGAGCGAGGACGAGGGCATTCGCCCGGACACGACGTACGAGGGCATCTCGCAGATCAAGCCCGCAGTCGAAGGCGGCGTGATCGCCGCCGGCAATGCCAGCCAGTTTTCCGACGGGGCTTCGGTGCAGGTCCTCATGAGCGACCGCATGGCCTCGAAGAAGGGATTGAAGCCGATGGGTATCTTCCGCGGTTTCGCCGTCGCCGGGTGCGAACCCGATGAAATGGGCATCGGCCCGGTGTTCGCCATCCCCAAGCTGCTGAAGCAAGCTGGCAAGAAAATCGAGGACATCGGCTTGTGGGAACTGAACGAGGCTTTTGCCGTGCAGGTGATCTACTGCCGCGACAAGCTTGGCATTCCCAACGATCGCCTCAACGTCAATGGCGGTTCCATCGCCGTCGGCCATCCCTATGGCGTCACCGGCAGCAGGCTGGTCGGTCATGCCCTGATCGAAGGCAAGCGCCGCGGTGTCAAGTACGTCGTCGTCACCATGTGCGTTGGCGGTGGCATGGGTGCCGCCGGCCTGTTCGAAGTCGTCTAAGACCTATACCTCACCGCAAAGGCGCAAAGGCGCAAAGGACGCAAAGGAACGCAAAGAAAGGCAGGGCGTAAGTACGCACGATAGCGGATATGAACTGTGTCGAACGTGCCCCTGTTTGCTGGGTTTCGACAATTCGGGACGTTACTTGCTGTTATGTCAGGCTCTCCTTTGCGTACCTTTCTCTTCCCTTTGCGCCTTTGCGGTGAAGGGGTTGCTTGTTCCGGCGGCTGAAGGAAAACCGAAATGCAGTCGAAATTGCTGAACCGCCGGGACATGGAGTTCGTTCTCTACGAATTCCTCGACATCGAGTCGCTGACGCAGCGGCCGCGGTTCGCGGATCATTCGCGAGAAACGTTCGACGCCGCGCTCGAAACCGCAGCGAGAATCTCCGAAGAAAAATTCGCTCCCCACAACCGCAAGGCCGACCTCAACGAACCGCACTTTGTCGGCGGCAAGGTCGAAATGATCCCGGAGGTGGGCGAAGCGCTGGAAGCCTTCCGCAAGGCGGGTTTCATGTCGGCGTCGCAGGACTTCGAACTCGGTGGCATGCAACTGCCCTGGACCGTCGCGCAGGCCTGTTTCGCCTGGTTCAATGCGGCCAATGTATCGACCGCCGCCTATCCCTTTCTTACCATCGCCAACGCCAACCTGATCCGTGCCTTTGGGACGGAGCAGCAGAGGCAGCGCTACCTGCCGTCCCTGCTGGACGGACGCTATTTCGGTACGATGTGCCTGTCCGAGCCTCAGGCAGGCTCTTCGCTTGGCGATGTGCGCACGACGGCGCATCCGCAGGGCGACGGCAGTTATCGCATCACGGGCAACAAGATGTGGATCTCCGGTGGCGACCATGAGCTCTCCGAAAACATCATTCACCTGGTGCTGGCGCGCATCAAGGGTGCGCCGGCCGGCGTAAAGGGAATTTCCCTTTTCATCGTTCCTAAATTCAGGGTCAACGACGACGGCTCGCGCGCGGAGCGCAACGATGTGGCGCTGGCCGGGCTCAACCACAAGATGGGTTTCCGCGGCACCACCAACTGCGTGCTGAATTTCGGCGAGCAGGGCGGCGCCTGGGCGGAACTGATCGGCGAACCAGACAAGGGACTCGCGTATATGTTCCAGATGATGAACGAGGCTCGCATCGGTGTCGGCATGGGTGCGACCGTTCTGGGTTATACCGGCTATCTGCATGCGCTCGACTACGCCCGCCAGCGGCCCCAAGGCCGTTTGCCCGGCGGCAAGGATCCGAGCCTGCCCCCGGTGAGGATCATCGAACATGCCGACGTGAGGCGCATGTTGCTGGCGCAGAAAGCCTATGTCGAAGGCGCGCTGGCGCTTTGCCTGTACTGCGCGAGCCTGGTGGATGAAGCCCATACCTCCGAAGACGAAAAGGCGCGCCGCAATGCCAGCCTGCTACTCGAAATCCTGACGCCGGTCGCGAAGGCCTGGCCCTCGCACTACTGCCTTGAGGCCAACAGCCTGGCGATCCAGGTGCACGGCGGCTATGGCTATACCCGCGAGTATCCCGTCGAGCAGTTCTATCGTGACAACCGGCTCAATCCGATCCACGAGGGCACCAACGGCATCCAGGCCATCGACCTCCTGGGCCGCAAGGCCGGCATGGCCGACGGCGCCGGAATCCAGTTGCTCGCGCGCGAGATCAATGGCGTGGTGCGTGAAGCCCGGGCCTGCGATTCGGAGGAGTTGCGCCGCAGCGGCGAGGCCCTGAATGAAGCCCTGGATCGGGTCATGGACGTTACGCGCAACCTGCTCTGCGTGACCGGCCGTGGCGAAGTCGACCTCGGCCTGGCGAATGCATCGGTCTACCTTGATCTCGTCGGACACACCATACTGTCCTGGATCTGGCTGCGGCAGGCGTTGGTTGCCGTGAAGAAAGTCGGCGCCGCAGATGCGGAAGAGAAGGATTTCTACCAGGGCAAACTGCAGGCCTGTGCCTGGTTTTTCCGCTGGGAACTGCCGAAGACCAGGCAATGGCACGAGTTGCTCACCAGCCTGGATCGCACGACGCTGGAGATGCAGGACGGATGGTTCTAAATAACCGCGGGGAACGCAAAGGACGCAAAGGTACGCGAAGGAGAACCAACTTGAACAAAATGAGAGCGAGAACAGGCAGGTCGCGCATCCGGAGATAAGACTTTTTCCGCGGGAATTTCTTCCACGCAAGCGTAAAATCATAAACGCTTAAAGATTGGAATCCCTGCCGACGCCCGATCTCTTGGGCGCCCACGGGGATATTCCTTCGTAGCGAAGGTCCGCTACGCGACGCGCGGCCAAGATGCCCGGCACGCAGTGCGCACTGCGCCCGGTCACCATCGTAGCCACCCCAAGAACGGCCACGGATAAAACCGCGATCGTTCCAGGCCTGGGCGGTCGCTCATTCATGGGAGTAACCATGATTGAGCTTACGCTCAAGTTGAAGTTGAGCTACAGGCAGTTCCAGTACATGCTGGCGCTGCTCATGCTCTTCTTCAGCTAGTCACAACCCTGGCGGCGAAAGCCGCCAGGCCTAATGGGGGATAAATTGGAATCCGACAGCATCAGCAAGGAACACGAAGACCGTCTCGCAAAACTTCCACCTGAGCAGCGCAAGACGATTCTCGGCGAAACAACCAGACTCCTCAAGCGATTGCGTCTGGCGACTCGTTTCGAACATATTTTTGGGTGCGAGTCCACGGAGACCCAAATTAGCTATGATGACCTCGTTGAATGGCTGAAGTCTCTCCCGCCAGGAAGCCGCATAAACAAGGTGGAACGCAGGAAGGACTGACGTATTGCTTCGACGCACTATTTAAATGTAGTTTGTGGGAGCAGCGCATGGACTTCATCTACGGGGTCGCAAAAGTGCTCGTTGGTACTTTCGTCCTCTTTACTATTGCCAGGGTCAGCCTTAACAATCTCGGGTCCTATCACTCCGGCTGGCCATGGGTAGTCTTTGTCGGCGTGCTCGCTGTGGCAAATATGCTCTTGCATCGCATATTGGGCAGTTCAATTAACCCGCCGTTTTTTACAGCTGTCTGGTTCGCCATCACTCTCGCCGGTCTCCCTCCAAAGGAGTCTCCAACAGTGTTGCCTTTGCATAAGCGCGCTATCTTCGCGATAGTCGTAGGAACAGTCGTGGGCTGCGCTTCATACGTCGACGTTGTATCTACCAGTTGAAGGCCGCTTGCTCGATAGCAAGACTCTAACGAACCTCATTCGTGAAGAGCGCCTCGTTGTTAGTCTGAGCCCGTCAGCGCCATGTGGAAACAAGGAGAGGAAACTATGGGATTCTTTGCTAAGCTATTTGGGCCCAAGCAGCCTGCCCCTACCTGTGAAATTCACCCAGAAGACAAGGCGCTCGTTCGCACCGAGGACGACGAGTGGTGGGCAAGCTTGTCGCTCGCTGACTGTAAGCTCTTTGAGAAAACTGACAACGTTTTCCTTGTGGGCGCGCTTCAGAAGTTCATACAGAACGACGGTCTTTCCGAAGAGGAAGCCGCAGAGAAAGTGCGACGACAGTTTCCTTTCTACTACTGGACTCTTGAACAACGGGCAGAGGAGCATTTTCGCCTGTCTGCAGCAGATGCAAAGCTGCCCTATGTCCTCAAGGATCGCGTCAACAGAGCCGTGATGGGTGGAAAAATGAACCGTGCCAAACTGACCAGCGCTTCGTCAATGAATGCGCTAATCCGAGACCTATTGCGTTTGGGGCAAACGTAAGTCACCCGATTGAACGAAGCCGGCACAGACGAAGCGATGACTGCCATCTTGTACACCTACCTTGCCGGAGCATTGCTCGTCGCGTCGCGCCTTGGGTGGCACATGCTTCGTCGGCTGGATGGCTACGACTGGCACTTCAATAAACTTCAAATCTGGACGACGTTCATCTTTTTCTCTGTCCTATGGCCACTGACGGCATTTAGGCCAAAGGCGCTTCTTAGCCCAAGCACGCTCTTTGAGGACGATTATGATTTGGCGGCGCGTACGCGCACACGAGATCAGCTTTGGACGACGCCACCTGCTTGCGGGGCCATTGTCACGTACAAGCCGGAGAACGAAGAAGGCGATGAAACATTCGGTGAATTCCATTTTCACGCATCAAATGTTGAACGCTTTCTCCTTGAGAAGCTTCAAGAGCACCCGCATTTAGCGCGCGATGAGGAAGGCGCCCTACTTAATTGGGTTCAAAGCAGAAACGAGGCACAACACCACCTTACCCCGGTTCCATCTGCATGGACGAGGTTTAAGTACGTTGCAGACGACCTCATCCGCGCAGGCGAGGGAAAGGTCCGGTGCCTTCAATGCCGGGAGACCTTTCCTACCGGAGCACTTGTTCCAAAGGACGATCGTGGTCGCCCAGGCTGGAATTTCGCTCGACTAATATGCCCTCGCGGCCATCCCCTATTGGTTATCGAAGCGGTGCATCTACTGATGAAGAAAAAGTCACGGGACGGTAGTCAGTGAACCTTAAGGGCTGCTCCGGTCTCCATCAGAGGCGGCGCTCACGGTCACCTGGTCGAATTGGACGACCTGGATGAGTCAGGAGGCGAAGGCAATGAAGAATGTCTGTATCGCGGGTGTAGGATTCGTGCTCAGGGACGATGGCTTAAGCCTGAGGGAAATGGTTGCGAAGCTGCATGAGCATGGCTATCTCACTGCTGAAGAAATGGCGGAAGATGGTGGCGCGACGGCGCTTCAACGGAAAATGTACGACGGTCTATTTCAGAATCGCCACCATTATTCAAATCACCGGAAACCCTATTCGGAGTTGACGGAGGAAGAAAAAGAAAAGCAGGCACGGGAACAAAAGCTCGCGCGCGAAATGAACGCTTATGCTGACGCACTCGGAGTCAACGACCCGAAATACATGGACATGATTACCACGCCGGAAGACTTGGAGGCGTTCGGCATTGAAGTTAACGGCAAGAACATCGTTGACGCCGAGCTTGTTGCCAAGTCAATCCACAACGATCCGCTCGCCATAGAAAAGCTAAAGGCTCCGCCATCGCAAACGATGGTGTGTATATTAGAGATGGTCAGATGGGTTCTTGCTGGGAGGCCAGATGATCGCAGGGGAGGAAGTTGAGGTTAAGGGATCACAATACCGAGACAGCAGAAAGGTATCGCGCAAAGTACTTCCAGCCCTCGCCCTCGCCCTCGCCTTCGCCGAATGCCTCATGGGATTCCGAAATGCTAACTTCCTCCGAGAACGCGCGACTACGGTATAAGTTGAAGAAGCCCGACGCTCTCGCACAAGGGGAGTTCGCACACATGAACCATGTGAATCCGACGTAGCCGCGTTGAGGAGTGCACTTGAGTTTCGCCAAGCGTGGCCAATTGCAAATAGTGTCGATCCTTCCTAAAGTCGGAATCGCCGCGTTTGTTGTGGTTATCGTTTTTTTTGGCCTTAAGGGCTGCATCGTCACAGTTTGGTCTCCTCCACCGGAACCAACCACATACGCAATACATGGCAAGGATGGTCGCAACCTAGCGATGGTCTTTTTGCCAGAGCATGAAACTATCTTTCTATACGCGGAAGAAAAAACCGGCTTCATAGAAGCCTCACTAACCGAAATGCGTGGTTCGTATGGCACCCATTATTTTTGGCGTCTCTGGAGTGTCGCGACGCCTGGTCTAACCAGTGGTCCGTTCACGCTACGCTTGTACCCGGCAGGGTCTGAGCCAGTCGTCATGGAGACAACAGTAGTTAGAAAATTCATCCAGGGAACCTCTAAGCCAAATCTGCCAGAGGAAGGCAAGCGCACCTACCCAGTAATCCTTTTCTCTGAAAATGCGCTCCAATTTGAGGGCATGCTGTTGGCGAAGGAACCTACTGATGCTCGGGCCTTGCAGGACTTGCTGCGCACATTGAAGCCTAATAAAGGCGACTAAGGGGTTGCATCGCCTCTCGCAGCGCTAGACGAGCGCTTGGTGCGGCAGCCAGGTCCAGGTAAACGACAGGAAGACATGTTGACTAATCGACATGTGCCGCTGATTTGGGAGCATTGTTGCTATCGGTGTGCCACCAGCCCCACGCAAGGCGAAGACAAAGAGGAAAGTCAACAAATCGCGCGGAGTAGGCGCGCGTGTTTTTTTATACCAACGCGTCGACACCAAAGCGGGTCTTGGCGTGCGCTAATTCATGTACATAGCTGCGATTTCTTTTTAGCTTCCGCGCCGGTTGTGTTCTTGAACTCCTTTGCGTACCTTCGTGTCCTTCGTGGTGAATGCGTCTCTTGAGGGGAATATATGAACGTCAAAAAATTGTTCGACTTGTCCGGAAGAACCGCGCTCATTACAGGTGGATCGCGCGGTCTGGGATTGCAAATGGCCGAAGCCCTCGGGGAGATGGGCGCCAAAGTGGTGATCACCGCACGCAAGGCCGGTGAACTGGAGGAGGCGAAGGCGCACCTGAACGGCATGAGCATCGATGCGCTCGCGGTCACCAACGACCTGCAGGACACCGATTCCGTGAAGCCGATGGTGGAGCAGATCCTGAAAAGCCACGGGCAGATCGATATCCTGGTCAACAATGCCGGGGCGGCATGGGGTGCGCCGGCAGAGGACCATCCGCTGGACGCCTGGTACAAGATCATCAATCTGAATCTGACAGCAGTGTTCCTGATGAGCCAGACGGTGGGCAAGCTCAGCATGATTCCGCGCAAATACGGACGCATCATCAATCTCGCTTCGATCGCCGGCCTGGTCGGGACCGATCCGCGCATGATGCCGACCATCGCCTACAACGCCAGCAAGGGTGGGGTGGTCAACTTCACCCGCTCGCTGGCGGTGGAATGGGCGCACCATGGCATCACCGTGAATGCCATCGCGCCGGGTGTATTTCCCTCTAAAATGTCGCAGGGCATGATCGACCGGGCCGAGCAGATCATCATGGAAATGACGCCAATGAAGCGTCTGGGCACGGACTTCGATTTGAAAGGACTGGCAGTCCTGCTGGCGTCCGATGCCTCCGCCTACATCACCGGCCAGATCGTGGCGGTCGATGGCGGCCTGGTCTCGATGTAGGCACGGATGGCCGCGCAGAAAGCAGGGTTCAACATCCATGTACCCTTCGTCGAGCATCTTGGAATCCGCATCCTGGAAAAGGGCGACGGCCTGGTAAGGCTGCGCCTGGATCCTCGTCCGGAACTGGCGAATAGCTGGGGTTCGGTGCATGGCGGCGTGCTGATGACCATGCTCGACGTGGCGCTGGCCAGCGCGGGGCGGGCACTGGATGAAACCTGCAATGGCGCCCTCACGGTGGAAATGAAGGTGAACTTCATCGCGGCCGCGATGGGCCCCGTTCTCGGAGAAGGGCGTGCGCAGCGCGCAGGCCGCTCGCTGATTTTTTCCGAAGGCGAATTGCGCGGCGAGGACGGCACGCTGCTCGCCAAGGCCACCGGCACCTTCAAGCTCCTGTACCCTTCCGCAGCTCAATAGCGACGGACGGGAATGTAAACAAAACGAAACGCCAACCGCGGAGGACGCAGAGGACACGGAGGAAAAGAAAAGCGAGGAACGGCCAACGTTCTCTGGAATGGATCGTGAGCCAATAAGATGCATCCCCCAAACTTGCTTTCTTGCTCTTGCCTTTCCTCCGCGTCCTCTGCGGTGAGAGTTAGTTTGAGAGAGGGAATGTATGCCGCTTGACCCGCAAATCGAAATCCTTCTTGGCCTGGCAAAGAAGGCCAACCTGCCCGAGGTCTGGCAGCTCACTCCGGACCAGGGGCGTGAGCAGTATATGACGCGCGTCAACAAGCTGAAGTTCGGAGAACCCATCTTTCGCGCCGAGGATCGGCGCATTCCCGGTCCGGGCAGCGACATTCCGATCCGAATCTATACGCCACGCGAACTCAAGACCGCGGAGAAATTGCCGGTGCTGATGTGGTTCCACGGCGGCGGATTCGTGATCGGTTCCCTGGAAACCCACGATTCCGTCTGCCGCATGCTGGCCAACAAGGCGGAATGCATCGTCGTGTCGGTCGACTACCGCCTGGCGCCCGAATCCCGATTCCCGGCTGCGGTGGAAGATAGCCAGGCTGCGATGAAGTGGGTGGCTCTGCATGCCGTCGAATTCGGCGGTGACGCAAGTTGCATGGCGGTCGGTGGGGACAGCGCCGGCGCCAATCTGGCGACGGTGATGGCAATCCTTGCGCGCGATGCCGCGCATCCGAAGCTCGTGTTCCAGTTGCTGATCTATCCGTGCGTGGCTCCCGAGCCGGAAACGGCGTCGCACCACAAATTCAAGGAGGGGTATATCCTCTCGCGGAATTCGATCACGTGGTTCTACAAGCAGTACTTGCGCAGCGGCAAGGATTCGAACGACTTCCGTTTCGCGCCCTTGCTGCTGGACGACCTGTCGGGCCTGCCACCTTCGCTGATCATCGTCGCCGGATACGATCCGCTTCGCGACGAAGGCATCGACTATGCGAAAAGGCTGATCGAGGCGGGAAACCGCGTGCGGCTGTCGAACTACGAAGGCATGGTCCACGGCTTCTACCTGATGGGCGGCGCGGTGGACGCGGCCAGACGAGCCGTGGCCGAGTCCGCCGAGGTGATGCTCGCGGCCTTTGATGGCGCTCGTGGAATCGACCGCAAGATCTCAACAACGGCGTGATATTCGGGAGGGAAGTCATGGGTAACCTGAAGGGCAAGGTAGCGTGGATCACCGGAGCGGGCACCGGTATCGGCCTGGCGGGCGCGAAGGCGCTGGCGGATGCGGGTGCGATCGTGGTGATGTCCGGGCGGCGCAAGGAAGTGCTGGCGCCCGAGGCCGACAAGATCCGCATCAAGGGCGGAACGGCGGAGGCCGAGGCCCTGGACGTGTCCGATGCAAAGGCGGTGAAAAAAGTGGCGGATGCGATCCTGGCCCGCCATGGCCACATCGATATCCTGGTCAACAGCGCGGGGTTGAACACGCCGAACCGGTACTGGAAAAACCAGACGATCGAAGGCTGGCGCGACGTGATCGGCATCAACCTCGACGGGTCGTTCTATACCTGCCAGGCGGTCATCCCGGCGATGCGTGCAAAAAAGGACGGACTCATCATCAACGTGTCGTCCTGGGCTGGCGTGTTCCATCCCAAGCTTACCGGCGCGGCCTATAACGCGAGCAAGCACGCGGTCACGGCGATGACCGAAACCATCAACATGGAAGAATGCACCAACGGCATCCGCGCCTGCGCCATCTGCCCGGCGGAAGTCGCCACGCCGATCATGGACCGGCGTCCGGTTCCGCCCAGCGCCGCGGACCGGGCGCGCATGCTGCAGCCGGAAGACCTCGGCAACACCATCCGCTTTATTGCCGAGATGCCCGCCCACGCCTGCATCAATCAGTTGATCATCAGTCCGACCTGGAACCGGATGTACATCGACAACCTCTAGCCGCAATAGCTTCCATGGGCGCGACGCTGTTCACCAACGTCAACATCTTCGACGGCAGCGGCGCGCCGCCATTCCGGGGCAGCGTGCTGGTGCGCGGCGAGCGTATAGAGTCTGTAATGCCGCAAGGCGCGCAAACCGTGGTCCGCGATGCAGCGGTCGTTGACGGCCGGGGCGCGACGCTGATGCCCGGCCTGATCGAAGCGCATTCCCACCTGACGTTCACCGATGTCGCACTTTCCGTGGAGCTGGGCTTCATTCCGCCGGAAGAACACATGCTGAAAACCGCACAGAACGCGCGGCGCATGCTCGATGCCGGATTCACCTCCTGTTTCAGCGCGGCCGCGGCCAAGCCGCGGCTGGACATCGTTTTGCGCAACGCAATCGACGGCGGCGCCGTTCCCGGACCCAGGACCCTGGCGGCAAGCCCGGAAATGACGGTCTCCGCGGGGCTCGGCGACGTGCGCCTGTACCACATGTACCGGGAGAATTTCGCGGTGGTCTGCGACGGACCCGCGGAATTTCGCAAGTTCTCGCGGACAATGGTGCGTGAAGGCGCGGACACGCTGAAGATCAACGTGTCAGGCGACGCGGGGACCCCGCACTCGCCGGCCGATACGACCGTGATGAATGAAGCCGAAGTGGCGGCGGTCTGCGACGTCGCCCATGCGCACGGCAAGCGGATCGCTGCCCATGCCCGCAGCGCCGAGTCCGTGAAAATGTGCCTGCGCCACGGCGTGCAGGTGATCTACCACGCCACCTTGCTGGACGAGGAAGCGATGGATGCCCTCGAGGAGGCAAAGGACGAGGTTTTCGTCGGACCCGTTCTCGGCCATCTGTATACGACCCTCTACGAAGCCGGGCCCTGGGGCATCACGCGCCAGATCGCCGAGCAGCGGGGTGTCGCCCATGAACTCGATCGCGGAATCGAAAGCATGCGCGAACTGCACCGGCGCGGCGTGCGTATCCTGATAGGCGGGGACTATGGATTCTCCTGGAACCCCGTGGGCACCGACGCGCGCGACATCGAGCACTTCGTCAACCTCCTTGGATTTACGCCGATGGAGGCGATCATCGCCGCCACCCGGCTGGGCGGCGAGATCATGGGCATGGGAGACCGTATCGGCCAGGTCAGGGCCGGCTACCTGGCCGACTTGCTTTTGGTCGACGGCGACCCCCTGGCCAGTGTTGCCATCCTGCAGGATCGCCAAAAACTGCGCGCAATCATGAAAAACGGTGAATTCTGGAAGGCCCCGCCAATATAATCTTGCGGTGAGCTTTACCGTTTCTTTCCCCGTCGTTGTACGCCTGATCCTGCTTGCCTCGCTGGCTGCGGCCGCGGCACTGCCCGCGCACGGGCAGACGCGCGCGGTGCAGGACAGGCAGGACCTCATCAACTGGTACTACTCGGCCACGTTCGGCACCGGGGTTTATACCGCCGGCGACCGCACGGTTGCCGCCGTTCAGTTGCCGATCTCCCGTGTGCTGCGCCCGGTTGGCGAAGGCCGGTACGGCTTGCAACTGAAAATCCCTGTCACGTTCGGCTTCTACGACTACGCCTTCGACGATGCCTTCAGTGGCGAGTTTCCCCAACAGGTCAGCACCGTGAGCGTGATGCCCGGCCTGGAATGGGAAATGCCGCTATCGCGTCGCTGGACCGTGAAGCCTTATTTCTCGACGGGACTCGGACAGGAGCTGTCCGGCCGGGAATCGGCGCTGATTTACGATTTCGGCCTCAAGAGCCGCTTCTTGCTGGGCGAGGACAAAGGCGTCGAATTCTCGTTGGTGAACAGCCTGACCGCCGCCGGCTACCGCCCGCGCGGAGGTCCGGCCCAGCCCTTCGGCGTGCTTGCCATCGGACTGGACCTGGTGATTCCGACGAATAGGGTCCTGTTTGGACGCGATGCCTTCATCGGCTTCACCCCGATCTATTACTATTTTTTCAATCAGATCCGCTTCGCCGAATTCAGCGACGCGGACAACCGCCTGCGCGAGCAGTTCGAGCTTGCCATCAGCGTGATGAGCCGCAAGCCCTGGTCACTGAAATATTTCGATGTCGATCGCGTCGGGCTCGCCATCCGGACCAGCAGCGAAGTGTTCGGAGTGGGCCTGTTCACCTCCCTGCCTTTCTGACCCGGGCGAGCATCCAAGAGCCGCTTTCGCCCGTATCTCGAAACGACAACCTGGAGAGGAGCTCACATGAACAAGTCGATGGCGAAGGCGGGCGCTGCGGCGGCCGCCGCCTTGCTGGCCACGGGGGCATTTGCAGAGGAATGCCGGCTCGAGAGCCCGGCGCATCGGGTGACCGTGGTCGAGCTCTACACCTCGGAAGGCTGCAGCAGTTGCCCGCCGGCCGACCGCTGGCTGAGCACCCTGCCGGGGCAGGGTGTGCTGCCCGACAACGCGATCCTGCTCGCCTATCACGTCGACTACTGGAACCAGTTGGGCTGGCCGGACCGATTCTCCCGGCCGCAGTACAGCGAACGGCAGCGCGCGCTGGCGGCGCGATCCGGCGCCGGTTTCGTCTATACGCCGCAATTCACGCTCGATGGCCGCGACTTTCGGGTGGGCAGGAGCACGGAAAAGCTGCGTGCCCGCCTGGCGGAGATCAACCGCCAGCCGCAGAAGGCGGATATCCGCGCCGACATCCGGCGTTCGGACAAGGAACTGCAGGTCCGCGGTAGCGCCACCCTGACGAATTCGACCCAGGGTTCAAGGGCGCAGGTCTGGGTGGCCGTTTACGAGAACGGCCTGTCGTCCCAGGTGCGGGCCGGAGAAAACTCGGGGGAACGGCTGAATCACGACTTCGTGGTGCGTGACCTTGCTGGACCCTTCGGTCTCGGCGCCGCGGGCCGCGTCAATTTCGACCATCTGGTGAAAGTCGGGCCGGACTGGAACCTCGACCGCGTCGGCATTGCCGTCTTTGCGGAAGATTCGGCCACCGGCGAAGTTCTCGGCGCCGCGGCACGACCGTCCTCCTGCGGCTCCTGAGATGCAATAGTCGGAGCCTGATCGGGCAGCAACCGGCCGCCCGAAAACCCGGCGATTACCGTTTCCTGCAGCAGCCAGGTGGTCGGCGTGAGCCTGTTCACTGCCGTTCTGACTCGCGGCGTGAGCCGTCTGGAAAAGGCACGTCACCCCTTCAGAAAGTTTCGCCCTTCCGGAGGGGTGACACTAAAGTCTTAATGGGAACGGCTAAATGACGGTCAGGGTCGCGACGGCCGGGGCCGCGTTGTTGCCGTGGTTGGTTTGTAAGACGCCGGCAGGCAGCGTATTGACGTAGCTGCCTGCGACCGGCGCGGTTACGTTCGCCGTCACCGTGCAAGAACCATTGGCCGGGATCAGGCCTTCCGCCGTCAGGCCCACCTTCCCCGTATCGACAATGAACCACCCCAACAACAGCGGGGTCTCGATGCAGGTGGTGCTGACGCTGCCGCCGACCACCACCAGGCCGCTGGGCAAGTTGTCGATGAACGGCCCGGTCAGGTTGGCGGGTGTGTCGTTGCTGTTGCTGAAGGTAATGGTAAGCGTCGATACCCCGCCAGCATTGATGGTGCCCGGGCTGAAGGTCTTGCCGAGAGTGGGGCGGGAGGAAGTGACCGGTATGTTGCATACGGGGACGGTGACGGTGTTGGAATCCATCGTCACTGCACCGTTTCGCGCCAGGGTTCTACCGGACACGTTTGCGCCGGTAGTGAGGGTAATGCTCGTGAGTGCGAGAATATTGCCGACGAACGAAGTGCCTGTACCGAGAGTCGCGGAACTGCCAACCTGCCAATAAACGTTACAGGCTTGTCCGCCATTGGTCGGCAGCACGGACGCGTTGCTCGCCGTGGTGAGGGTGCTCCCTGTCTTGAACACCCAGACCGCACCGGGGTCGCCCCCCGCGTCCAGCGTGAGCGCACCCGTCAACTGAGCTGAGGACGAAAAACAATAGACGCCCGGCACGAGCGTCTTGCCGCCGAGATCCTGTCCAGTCAAGTCGGAATCGCACGCCTGGCTTGCCAGATCAATATACGCCGTAGTGGTGTCATTCTGAGCCTGAAGCGCCTCCGCATCGGCCGCATGCATCACTCCGGTCAGGATCCCGGGAGGGAAGCCGGTGATCGCCGAGCCCGGGCTGACACCCAGGTTTCCGGTGACGACGCTGGAACCGGTATTGGTCACCGTCGAGCCGCCGAGTACCGCAAAGCTCTGCTCCGTGCCCAGTGGCGGCAGGGTCGCGGCCGCGGCCGCGGCCGAAGAGGCGCTGACTTGGTCCGGGCTCTGATCCCCGCAACCGGCCACAAAAGCAGCCAGCAGCAATGCCATGAACCACATAAGTGGTTTAAATAAACTTCCGAATCTGATCATGTGTTTCTCCTGATCGCTGGATGCCGACAGGGATCGGTGTGCGGCTGATTCATTACGGCCGCGCTCCCTGCCCCCGGCACCGCAGGTTCTGCCAGGGTTTTGGCCCCGGGCATTGGCCAATTTCCCCCTCCGCCGGAAAACGTTCTGTACGATAGCGCACGTAACCCAAAAAAAGCCGGCCTCGCGTTGATGACATATCCGCCTGCGACGACGATGCTATGTTCGCTACCGTACATAGGCGTGCAAGTGTCGCTTCCGGCCCGGGGCTCCCTCGTCAAAACGCCCGCCTCGCGGATCGCGCCTTGCAAGTCCCCCTGAAGGCTGCCGCCCACAGACCAGTCTGAAGGGCCAAAAACTGAAGGGCTAAAAAAAGGACCCTCGCGGATCCTTTTCCTTGTTGGTCCTTCCTGCGCTTGTGGCCGACTGACTGCAACCGTCATGGTTGTCTTACGCGCGATCTTTCGTCGCGCCGTGAACGCGGCTGGTAGTCAGCCGCACATTGCATGAACGCTTGTGCCTTAGAACCTGTATTTCACTTCCAACCCGTATTCCCGTGTCTCGTTTTCTGGTTCGAATCCGCGAATACCAAAACCGATAGGCACGATATCCGAATCCTCAATACTCCAGTAATGCATCCAGGGACCGAATGCCCATGAACCGTTCTCTGCCATTACCGAAAAGCGATACCCGTAGCCCTTATTTTGCGAATTTATCGCATCGTTATAACCGATACCGACATCGGTGAACTGCGTTATCTGTCTTCCTCTGATGAAGTAATCGTATTCAACGGTGGTGGCGATCACCCATTTAGCGTTGACATCGATGCGTGAGGTCAACCCCAGAGGGGCGTACAAATAATGGGAATAGCGCTGATAGCCGACCGCGCCTGTGGAAGTCGTGCCTCTCAGGTCATTGTAAAGATAGCGGGAGCCGATCCCCGCAAAAGGCGAAAGGGAAAACCCGCTGCGCGGCAAAAAATCCCTGCCGATGACCACTCGAGTTTCGACGATCGAATCCGGAACTGAATCCGTCGTGCCGGATCCCTCGTATTTGAGCGACCCGTACGCGTATCGCCCGTCAACCTTGAAAAACCACCGACTGGCGCTGGTCAGGGTATAGCCGCCGGTGACGCCCGCTCTGTTTCCCCAGATCTTTGCCCCGATACCCGGCTCCTCATAGCGGTAGTCCGACAGTTGCGCCCCGATCTCCCAGCCGCGCCGGGTCACGAGGGGATCGGCCGTTACGCTTTTTTGTGCCGCTGCGACGGGGGAAATAGCAACGAGAATTGTTGCAACGATGAGTGCTTTACGCATGTACGCTCCCTGATTTGAGGTCCGGTGCAATCGCAAGTGCGTGGAAGTCCAGTGCGTCGAAGTATTGGGCATTGCCTGTTTCCTGCTCCGCCCGAGTGGTGGGCCGATGGATTCCCGCGTGCGTCAGATATGGCGTTCCCCGAGACTTTCGTGTCAGCGTGCGCCACCCAGGAAATCGACCGCCAGAGCAGCCAGCGAACGCGTGCCCTGAAGCAGTCCTGATTCGTCGATGTAAAAGCGCGGCGAGTGGTTCGGCGCCGCCTGCAACAGGTCCTGGTCTTTCGGCGTGATGCCGACGAAATAGAACAGGCCCGGCACTTCCTGCTGGAAGTAGGAAAAGTCCTCCGCCACCATCACGCGCTTCGACACCGCGGCGCCGCCTTCGCCGCCGATCCGCTTCAGCGTCGGAATCATCCTCTCGGTCAGCGCAGGGTCGTTCACGGTCACCGGCACCGCTTTCTCGATCCTGACTTCCGCCTGCGCGTGATTGGCTTCGGCGATGGATTGCGCGATGTGTTTGATGCGGGCATGGATATCCTGGCGCATTTCCTCGTCGAAGCTGCGGATGGTGCCCGTCATCTCGACCTGGTCGGGGATGATGTTCTTGCGTGCGCCGCCGTGGATGGTGGCCACGGTGACGACGGCGGGTTCCTTCGAGACGTCGATCTGGCGTGCCACGATGTTCTGCAGGCCGCCAATGATCTGCGCCGAGGTGACGACCGGGTCGATGCCCGACCACGGCCAGGCGCCGTGGGTCTGCTTGCCCTTCACCGTGATGTATAGCCAGTCGGCGCTTGCCATCAGCGGACCTTCACGATAAGTGATCATGCCGGCCGGCAGGCCGGAAATGACGTGCAAGCCGAAGATTGCGTCGGGCCTCGGATTCTCCAGCGCGCCTTCTTCGACCATCAGCGGCGCGCCGCCGGTTTCACCGGGCGGGGGGCCTTCTTCCGCGGGCTGGAAGATGAACTTCACGGTGCCCGGCAACTGGTCCTTCACGCCGGCCAGCACTTCGGCCACGCCCATCAGGATCGCAATGTGCGCGTCATGTCCGCAGGCATGCATGACACCGACCTGCTGGCCCAGGTATTCCGTCTTGACCGTGGACTTGAAGGGCAGGTCGGATTCCTCGATCACGGGCAGTGCGTCCATGTCGGCGCGCAAGGCGACCACCGGGCCAGGTTTGCCGCCCTTGAGCAGGCCGATCACGCCGGTCTTCGCCACGCCGGTCTTCACCTCCATGCCGAGCTTGCGCAGGTGGTCCGCCACCAGTTGCGCGGTATTGGTTTCGCGGTTCGAGAGCTCTGGATTCTGGTGTACATGGCGCCGCCACTCGATGACCTTGCCTTCCAGGGCGCGGACCCGCTGGTCGACCGTGGCGGCGAGGTCCTGTGCCCCGGCGCTACCGGCGAGGACGATCAGGGTAAAGGCGAGGGCAGGCTGCAGGGGGCGCATGGGCATTTCCTCTTGGTGGGTTTCACTGCGGTTACGACGGAATTAGAGCACAAAGCCGCGGCGCCGGGCAGCGCATCAGTTTCCTGATTCGAACCGGAATCCTTTCACCGCAAAGGCGCAAAGAACGCAAAGGAGATCAAAAAAAGAATCGGAAGAACCCAGGCTGAAGAAATTGACCATGCGTGCTCGTAGAATCGCGTGTCACCTGATGTTGTTTGCCGTACTGCTGTTCTTTGCGTCCTTTGCGCCTTCGCGGTGAGAAGCTTCAGGATTAAGTGACTGACTGATGAAGCACCCGGCGCTGGCTGCGCTGGCAACCGTAGCCCCGAGCCCGCATAATCACGCACTTCGCCCATCAAGAGCCTGCCCATGAGATCCCTGCATATCACCGCCGCCTTCGCGCTCGCCATGGTGATCATCATCGTGAGTTCGAACATCCTCGTGCAGTATCCGCTGGGCGACTGGTTGACCTGGGGCGCGATCACCTATCCCTTCTCGTTTCTCGTGGTGGACCTGGCAAACCGCTACCACGGGCCGCAAGCCGCCCGGCGAATCGTTTACGTGGGGTTCATTTTCGCCGTGGTGCTTTCGGCCTGGCTCGCCACGCCGCGGATCGCGGTGGCCTCCGGCACCGCCTTCCTGTGCGCCGAACTCCTCGACGTGACGGTATTCAACCGGCTGCGCCGCCGCATCTGGTGGCAACCTCCGCTGGTATCCACTTTGGCGGCCTCCGTATTGGACACCGCAATATTCTTCTCGCTCGCATTCGCGGGAACCGGCGTGCCTTGGGTGACGCTGGCTGTGGGCGACTTCGGCGTCAAGCTGGCCATTGCCTTGTTTGCTCTGCTGCCGTTCCGCCTCGCATTGAACCTGGTGCGCCCGGCGAACTGAGGCAGCAACGTGGCAGCCAACCGCACCAACCCGGCCTGGAGCTGGATCGTTCCCTTCGCCGGGTTGCTGCAAGGCGTGGTGCACCTGGCGATTTTCGCGGCATTTCTGTTTTTCGCCGTCGTACCTTAGCCCTTTACCGCAAAGGCGCAAAGGTTACGCAAAGGAAACCGATCAAAACAGGGATATAAAAGGGCGGAATGCTGCGAAGGTGCGGGTCGGGGTAATGGAGATTCCCCGAAAAGGATCGCTGGCAAGACGATGACTGTCCGCCACCCTCCGATATGTCCAGTACCTCGAACATTCATCTATCATTTCGCCTTCCTTTGCGTCTTTGCGATGAAGACAGTAAGTAAATGTGGAGATAGGGAATGCTGGGAGCACTGACAGTATTGCTGGTCTTCCAGCTCGTAGGGGAGGTCATCTCCCACGGCTTGGGTTTGCCGATTCCCGGGCCCGTGATCGGGTTCGCGCTGTTGCTACTGGCGCTTGCCGTCCGGCGTGGCGTTCCCGCTGAGCTGCGCACCACGGCAACCGGGTTACTGCAGCATTTTTCCCTGATGTTCGTCCCCGCAGGGGTCGGAGTCATGGTGCATCTCTCGCGGCTGCGGGACGAATGGCTGCCGATTACCGTCGCGCTGATCCTGAGCACGCTCCTGACGATCGCCTGCACGGCGCTGGTGATGAACTGGATGATGCGCCGCTTTGCCGGCAAGGAGGAGGCGTGACGCCCCGGATCACCGACATTTGGGTCTACCTGTCGACGACTCCGCTGTTGGGCTTGACCGTGACCCTGCTCGTGTACCAGGGCGCGTTCTGGATCTACAAGCGCGCAGATTTCAATCCGCTGCTGAATCCGGTGCCCTGGTCCGTGGCTACGCTGGTCGTCATCCTGACGGTCACTAACACGCCTTACCAGACCTATTTCGACGGTGCCCAGTTCGTGCATTTTCTTCTTGGGCCGGCGACGGTGGCGCTCGCCGTCCCGCTCTATCCCCAGCTCGGCAAGCTGAGCCGCGCTGTCGTTCCGGTGATCGGTGGGCTGCTTGCGGGCGGGGTGGTAGCGGCGGGCTCCGCGGTGGGAATCGCCTGGTTGCTCGGCGCCAGCGATACGACGCTGCTTTCCATTGCGCCGAAATCCGTGACGGCGCCGATCGCAATGGGTATCTCGGAGAAAATCGGCGGCCTGCCGTCCCTGACTGCAGTACTGGTGATGGTGACCGGCGTCCTGGGTGTGATCAGCGCGAAGTACGTCCTCAATTTCTTAAGGATCACCGATCACGCCGTGCGTGGGTTCTCGATCGGGGTGGCTGCGCATGGGATGGGGATTGCCCGCGCATTCCAGGTGAGCGAGGAGGCCGGTGCTTTCGCCGGCGTGGCGATGGCGCTGATGGCCCTCGGTTCGTCGATCCTGTTTCCGCTATTGCTCTGGGTCTTTACCCGCTAGCATTGGTCGGGTGCCAAGGCGCCCCCCCCAATGAAGGACTGCCTTCAACCGGGTGACGTACTGAACCTGCCCAATATGGGTTTTATAAAACAGTACTCGCGCCTTTGCATGTACCTTATATTTTGTCGACGTGCTTTGTTCCGCGTGTCCTCCGCGCCTTAAGATGCAACACTTACGGCCGAAGCTGCTGCGGTAAAGATATTGGATCGGCAGTCAGGCAAGCTTGACGAGCTGCTTGCCGAGGTTGGCGCCTTTGAGCAAACCCATGAACGCCTTTGGCGCATTGTGAATGCCTTCGGCAACAGTCTCGTGGTATTTGAGCTTGCCCTGGGCCACATACTTCGCGAGCTGCGCGACGGCCCGGACATAGAGATCCGGCCGGTCGAAGACGATGAAGCCCTGCAGCTTTACCCGGTTTACCAACAGGGAACGCATCATTTTCGTGCCGTAAGCCTCGGTCGCGTTGTAGTCGGAGATCATGCCGCACAGCGCGACGCGCGAAAAAGGATTCAGCACGCGAAAGGCGGCGTCCATGACTTCGCCGCCGACATTCTCGAAATAATTGTCGACGCCGTTCGGACACGCCGCCTTCAGGTCATCGATCAGCTTGCCCGCCTTGTAGTCCACACAGGCATCGAAGCCGAGTTCTTTCACGGCGTATTCGCATTTCTTCGCACCGCCGGCGATGCCGACTGCGCGGCAGCCCTGCAGTTTAGCGAGCTGGCCAACCACGCCGCCGACTGCGCCGCTGGCTGCCGACACCAGAACGGTTTCGCCGGCCTTGGGTGCGCAATACTCCAGCAATCCGATCCATGCTGTCGCCCCGGGCATTCCGCAGACTCCGAGCCAGGCGGACAACGGGACCAGCTTCGGATCGATCACCGTCAGGCCGTCGCCGTTGGAATTCGCGTACAACTGCCAGCCCAGTGAACCCACGACGTGATCGCCGGGCTTGAACTTCGGATTGTTCGATTCGATGACCTCGCCGACTGTGCCGCCCACCATGACCTCGCCGATGTCCACGTACTTGCTGTAGGACTTCACGGCGTTCATGCGGCCACGCATGTACGGGTCGAGCGACAGCCACAGGTTGCGGACCAGAATCTCGCCGCTGCCCGGTTTCGGCATGTCGGTTTCGACGACTTTGAAATTCGATTCCTCGACCGGGCCGGTGGGACGGCTTGCGAGTTGCACCTGGATATTCTTGGCCATACTGTCCTCCCATTAGATTTTGATTGTCGCGTAACATTCTACCGGAATGTCCCTCCTTCCCTTGTTGCGGAGTTTGCGATGATTTATGCATTGAACGTCTTCAATCTCATTCCAGGCCGGGAAAACGAGTACCGCGACTATTCGGTCAAGGCGGGCCGCATCATCTTCGGCCTGGGCGGCAAGGTGGTGAGCGCCGGTGCCGGACCGCTGCGCGAAATGCACGGCGATACGACGCGCCGGCAGATGATCGTGGTCGAGTTCCCCAGCCTGGCGATATTCGAGCAGTTCATCGACCAGGCCGAAAACCAGAACATCCATCATCTGCGCGAAAACTCGACGACGGATTACATATGGACCCTCTACGAGCCCTGGGATCTGAGGCAATGGGTGAGGGCCCCATAAAAGCCAGGTTCGGGCCGTAGCCGGTAGAATTCACTCTGCCAACAAGAGGCGACTTTCCGATGAAACCCGATTTGCTGCTGATCTGTCCGCTTTTCCCTGCAACCATGAAACAGCTCGATGCGGCCTATACGGTGCATCGTTACTACGAAGCTGCCGACAAAGAAGCCTTCATCAAGAGCACCGCAGATCGCATTACCGCGGTCGCCACCGCGGGGCATGAAGGCATGACGGTTGCGTTGATGAAACGCTTCCCGAAGCTGAAGATCATTTCCTGCTTCGGCGTGGGCGTGGACGGCATCGACGTGCCGGCCGCGCGAGAGTTGGGCATTGCGGTTACCAATACGCCCGATGTGCTGACCGAATGCGTGGCCGACAATGCGCTGGTGCTCCTGCTCGCAACGATGCGGCGTACCGTGTTCAACGACAGCTTTGTGCGCGCTGGCAAGTGGCTCAAGGGCGGAGCGCCCCTGGCGGACAAGGTATCGGGCAGTCGCCTCGGCATCATCGGGCTCGGACGCATCGGCAAGGCGATCGCGAAGCGCGCCGAGGCATTCGGCATGAAGGTGTCCTATCACGGACGCCAGCAGCAAGCCGACGTTTCCTACGACTTTTATCCGAATCCCGTCGAAATGGCGCGCAACATCGACGTCCTGGTGCTGGCCTGCCCCGGCGGCAAGGGCACGGAACGGATCGCCAGCCGCGATGTGATCGATGCCCTGGGCAAGGCCGGTTATCTGATCAACGTGTCGCGTGGCTCGACGGTGGATGAACCGGCCCTCGTGGATGCGCTGGTCAACGGCAGGCTGGCGGGCGCGGGCCTCGATGTGTTCGTGGCCGAACCAAAGGTGCCTGAAGCCTTGCTCAAGCTCGATAACGTCGTGCTGCAGCCGCATGTTTCCAGCGGCACGCACCAGACGCGTGCGGCGATGGGTCAACTGGTCGTCGACAACCTTGCCTTGTTCTTCGCCGGAAAGCCGCTGGTGACCAGGGTGTAGGAGGGCGCAACCGGCGGACGATCATGACCGCACCCACTGGAAGGAGTGCTATTGCTGGCACAAATTTCTGCGGTCGAACCTGTTCCTATAGACGATCGGTTCTCCGTCTGCCGCCCGCTTGCCGGACGAATCAGAATTTGTAAAACGCGCTCACAGATAGCATCTGCGCATTGTCGAGCTCGTCGATGTCGATTTTCTCGTATTCGGCGCGCACGCCAACGCCGAACAGGGTAAACCACGCGCTGACGCCGTAGACGGGCGCCGTGCCATCGAAGTCCTGCCTGATTCCGCCGATGTTTTTTTCCAGGTCGTATTGCATGCCGCCGAGGCGCGCGAACAGGTCAACCGGACCGAGACCGACTCCCGCCAGAACCCCATAGTCCAGGCCCTTGGCGCTGTATTCCACAGGGACACCGCCGAATGTTCCGCTGGGGTTGCCGAGGTCGCGATACCCGACTTCGGCCGCGAACTTGACCAGCGGCAGGACATCGAAGTTGTAACCGATGAAACCTTTCCACGCCGTATCCGACTCATCGAAATCGACGCCACCGGAATTGCCAGTGCTGTCATCGAGCTTGGCGCTGCCAATGCCGCCACCGACATAGACCCCGCTGTCGGCCTGGGCAGGAAGGGTCGGGAGAATGGCCGCCAGGCTTACTGCGGCCGTACATACAAGCTTGCGAAAGTTCATGGTGAGCTCCTTGTGCCGGTTGTTCTCGGGTTATATGGCATGCGCGTCGCCATCGCGAAGCTGCATGGTTCCGGGTAGACTGGAGCCTCATAAAACAGTTCAAAATGCCAAGGGCACCCGCCTCAGCTCAGACCATGCCCGGCAGCATTAGGACGCTGAGGAATACCCGACTCATTAAAACCTCCGTTTGCATAAGCGGTGCCATCCCCATTCAGGCGGATGGATGTTCGACCAGCCGGCACCCGGACGGTTCAGCGCTTCGCGAGCCTGTCGTTCAGAACCTCGAAAGCCTTGCCGAAGGTGCCATTGCCCACTGCATCCACGACGCCGGCCTCGTCGCCATTGGTGACTTCGAACTCGGCGGTCCAGATGCCCACGGTCTTGTTGCCGACCGTAACGGGATAGAGCGTCAGTTGCGCGACATAGCCTTCGACCGGGAGCGGCGAGGTCAGGATGCAATAGCGGAAACTGTGCTCGAGATCGGAAAGTTCAAGCAGGCGTTCGCGGATGGTGCCGCCACCCCCGGCAATGTCGAAATTGCGGATGCAGCCGACCTGGTCGCTGGGCAGCCCGCCTTCGATGTGGCTGCGAGAAAATTTCGGATGCCAGTCCGGCATGTTGTTGAAGTCGCGCACCTGGGCCCACACCTTTTCGACGGGGGCATCGATGACGGCGCTGACGAAGATTTTTGTCATGGTGGGCTCCTCAGCGTCCGAGCAGCTTATTGATCGAAGCGAAGCCGACGACGAATACGTTGTCGCCGATGTCATCAGCGGTGACTTGCGGCGGCCCGGAAGTCACGTCGAACACTGCCCACCATTCGGCAAAGGTGCCGCCGCCCATGGTGATGGGGGTGAAACGCATGCCGGCCATGTAGTTCGCCACCGGCATCGGTGATATCAGGATGTTGTAGGTCAGGGTGCGGGTGTCATCCGCGAGCGAGAGCAACTGCTCGCGCAACAGGCCGCCGTCGCTCCTGCGCGTGAAGCGGCGCACACAGCCGACCTGGTCGGCGGGAAGGCCGCCTTCGATCTCGCTGGTGGCGATGGCCGGATGCCATTTCGGCAGGCCGTTGAAGTCGCGGATCAGCTTCCAGACCTTGTCCGCCGCCGCATGGATGATGGCGCTTCGATAGACCTTGATCATTTCTATCTCTCCCTTTGTTAGTTCTTGAACCACGGAGGACACGGAGAGCACGGAGAAAATCAGGAAAACATGCCGGGAAAAATATCTGCAGATTGTTTGCCGTGTCTGCAAAGGGTCATATACCACATCACCCTTTTGGGGAAATCTTTCTTGTTCTCCTCCGTGTCCTCCGTGGTTCAAGATCTAGAATTGAATAGCCTTGAACTTGCGGGTCTGTTCGGTCAAAGCGACTTCGGTTGGCAGGCGCTCCATGCTGCTCGCACCATAGAAGCCGTGGCAGTTTTGCGTGCACTTGAGGATGTAGTCGGCATCCTGCGGTGAGGCGATGGGGCCGCCGTGGCATAGCACGATCACGTCCTTGCGGATGCGCATCGCGGCTTGCGCGATGGCGTCGATTTCCTTGACGCAGGTGTCCAGGCTTTTCGCCGAGGAGGCGCCGATGGTGCCGCCAACCGTGACGCCCATGTGCGCGACGACGATGTCGGCACCGGCGGCCGTCATGGCTTCCGCTTCCGCGGCGTTGAAGACATAGGGCGTGGTCAGCAGGTCCTGCTCATGGGCCAGTTTGATCATGTCCACTTCGAGCCCATAGCCCATGCCAGTTTCCTCGAAGCTGGCGCGCATCACGCCGTCGAACAGGCCGATGGTGGGGAAGTTCTGCACGCCGGAAAATCCCAGAACCTTGAGCTCGGCCAGGAACTGCGGCATCAGCACGAATGGATCGGTACCATTCACGCCCGCCAGAACCGGGGTTTTTTTCACGACCGGAAGGACTTCCACGGCCATTTCCTTGACGATCTGATTGGCATTTCCATACGCCAGCAAACCCGCGGCCGAGCCGCGGCCCGCCATCCGGTAGCGGCCGGAGTTGTAGATGATGATCAGGTCGATGCCGCCGGCTTCTTCGCATTTTGCGGACAGGCCGGTTCCCGCGCCGCCGCCGACGATGGGCACGCGGCGCTTCACCATGTCGCGGAATTTATCGAGGATTGCCTTTCTTTCGATTGCGGCCATGAAACGGGTTTCCTTGTGCTAAGGGATGATGGCCCGGAAGTTCTCCACCAGTGCGGCGGAGAACTGCGGGTCGTTGATATGGAAGGGCAGGCGCAAGAGGCGCCTTGCCGCTGTTTGCCTGAGCGTCGTTTCCAGGGCGTCGAACAGGGCCTGGTCGGCTTCGGGATCGTGGAAGGCCTGGCCCGGAGCGTCGAGGGCCGATACGCCTTTCTCAGGGATCAGGAAGCGGACGGGGCCTTCGCAGGCGTTCAATTTCTGCGCGATCCAGGTGCCGATGTCGCGGCATTCATCCGCAGTAGTGCGCATCAGCGTGACGTTTGGGTTGTGCTTGTAGAGTTTCCGGTTACGAAAGCGCTCGGGCACGGTATCCATTGCCCAGAAGTTCACCATGTCGAGCGCGCCGGCCGATCCGACATAGGGCACGCCGCTGCGGGCGATGGCGCCCAGGCGGTCCGGCCCGGCGGACAATACGCCGCCGACAAGGTGATCGCAGACTTCCGTCGTGGTGACGTCGATGACGCCTACGAGCATGCCGCTGTCCGCCAGCCGCTCCATCGACTGGCCGCCTGTCCCTGTCGCATGAAACACGAGGCAGTCGTAGTCGTGATCGAGCGCCTGGGCGACCTGGGTGACGCAGGGGGTGGTTACGCCGAACATCGTCAGGCCGATTGCCGGCTTCGCGCCTGCGACCGGAGCGGTGCGGCTGGCCATTCCGGCAATGGCGTGCGCTGCGTTGCCGAGCACCAATCTGCTGATGCGGTTGAGTCCGGCGACGTCGGTGACCGAATACATCATCGCAATGTCGCTCGCGCCGACAAACTGGGCGACATCACCCGCAGCGAGCGTCGAAACCATAAGCTTGGGCAGTCCGACCGGCAGCCGGCGCATACCCGCGGTAACGATGGAAGTGCCGCCGCTACCGCCGATGCCGACGATTCCGGCCATGTCCTTGCGTGCGGCTATATATGCAGCGAACGCTTCGCCCATGGCTTCAACGGCGATTCCGCGATCGGTGGCGTCCAGTATGTACCGTGCGCCGCGCGGATGCAGCGCGGCAACTTCCGCGGCCGCCACGTCGGCTTCGACCTGGGGCTCCCGGATGCCGACGTTGACCAGGGTCGCGGGACTGCCGGCCGCTTCGATCAGCGACTTCATGTAAAGAAGCTCCGGACCTTTGGTGTCGGCGGTGCCGACCACGTATACGCGCTTCATCCGCGTCGCTCTTTGCCTGATTGGTCCCGTAAGTGTCTGCGGCGAAGGAGGGAAGCGGTTGCGCCGTCATCGCGCGCGCAACCAACCGGAGAACAGAGATGCCGTCCGGATTTCCCGCGAAAGCAAAACCTCAAGCCCGCTTCCGTTCGCTGCTGCGACGCAACGTTGAAATTCACGGAGGATCGTTGTTTTTTTGTTAGACGCTGGTATCGTATTGAGATGCTAGTCTCAGGTCAAGAACGGCGTCTCACAGAATCCGCCGACAAGGGTCCGCGCGCCCGCATGCGCAAGATCATGCTGGATGCCGCGATGCGTTTGATGCAGGCCGGACTGATTCCGTCGGTCAGCGACGTGGCCGAGGCGGCGCAGGTGTCGAGGGCGACCGCGTACCGTTATTTCCCGACCCAGGCTGCGCTCATACAAGCCGCGGTGGACGAGGCGCTCGGCCCCATCCTGGCCTGGACCTCGGATTCGACCGATCCGGAGGAGCGGGTCACCGAGCTGGTGACCTTCGCCTACCCGCGGATGGAGAACTACGAGGCGACGCTGAAGGCGGCGCTGCGGCTGGCGCTGGACCAGTGGGCGCGCCGCCATGCGGGTTTGCTGGGTGACGAGGCGCCCATGGTACGCGGGCATCGCATCGGTTTGCTCAATTCGGCGTTGCAGCCCTTGAAGGCCAGGATTACGCAGGACGGGTTCAAACGCCTGACGCAGGCAATGAGCCTGATTTTCGGCACCGAAGCCTTCGTTGTGCTCAAGGACATCTGGGGCCTGGACGGCAAGCGCGCGGAGGAAGTGGCGCTGTGGACCTGCCACGCGCTGATCCAGGCGGCGTTGAAGGAAGAATCCCATGGCCGGCGGCTGGCGGCTGCAAGCCCGGCGCGCAGCAAAGTAGTCCGCGGCAATGGAGTCCGCAGCAGGAGTACGCTGGCGGCCAAAAGGAGTCGTGCAAAAGCAAAGTAAGCAGCTTTGATTGTGGAACGCGGCGGTAAGACCGCGATTTTAGTTGTGGGGGCAACCGGCCGGCTTGCGGTTCAGGAGCGGAGCGGGGGCACATACAAGACCAACGCAACGAGGAGGAGGAAGTGATGAACAAGCAAAAATGGGCCGGCCTGCTGGCCGGTGCGGTTTTCGCGCTCGCCGGCAATTCGGCGTCCGCCGCGGAAACGCTGAAGATCCTGTGGGCGCAGTGGGATCCTGCGAACTACCTGCAGGAGCTGGTCAAGGACTACGAAAAACAGACCGGGGTGAAGGTGACGGTGGAAACCACGCCGTGGCCGGACTTCCAGACCAAGGCATTCCGCGAGTTTGCGGCACGCGGCGACGCCTACGACATGGTGGTCGGCGATTCCCAGTGGCTGGGCGCGGGCTCGACCAACGGCCATTACGTTGACCTGACCGATTTCTTCAAGAAGCACGGCGTGGACAAGAGCATGGCGCCCGCGACCGTTGCCGGCTACGCGGAATACCCGAAGGGCAGCGGCAAGTACTGGGCCGTGCCGCTCGAAGGCGACGCCACCGGCTGGTCCTACCGCAAGGACTGGTTCGAGGATCCGAAGGAAAAGACCGCGTTCAAGAAGAAATTCGGTTATGACCTCGCGGTGCCCAAGACCTGGGCGCAGATGCGCGACATCGCCGAGTTCTTCCATCGTCCGGACCAGAAGCGTTACGGCATCGCCATCTATACCGACAACAGCTATGACGCGCTGGTGATGGGCTACGAGAACGTGCTGTTCGGATTCGGCGGCGAACTCGGCGACTACAAGACCTATAAGGTCAAGGGTGTCATCGACAACAAGGTCGCGGTCGACGCGCTCAAGTTCTACAAGGAGCTGTACAAATACACCCCGCCAGGCTGGGGCAAGGTGTTCTTCATGGAAAACAACCAGGCGATCACGGAAGGCCTGGCGGCGATGAGCATGAACTTCTTCGCTTTCTTCCCGGCGCTGACCAATCCAGCGACCAACAAGCACGCCAAGGTGACTGGCTACTTCGCCAATCCGGAAGGCCCCACCGGCAAGCGCTTCGCGGCGCTCGGCGGCCAGGGCGTGTCGGTGATCAAGTACTCGAAGAAGCAGGCGGAGTCCATGAAGTTCCTGGAGTGGTTCATCAAGGAAGACGTGCAGAAGAAGTGGGCCGCGCTTGGCGGCTATACCTGCAACGCCAACGTGCTCAAGTCCGACGAGTTCCGCAAGGCCACGCCCTACAACGAAGCCTTCTACCAGACCATGTTCATGGTGAAGGATTTCTGGGCGGTTCCGGAGTATGCGGAATTGCTGGACTCGATGAACAAGCGCCTGCATCCGTTCGTGGTCGGCAACAAGGGCACGGCTGAGGAAGCCATGGCCGGAATCGCCAACGACTGGGACAAGACTTTCAGGAAGTACGGACACCTCAAGTAAGTTGTTTGCGCGCAGCGGGGAGGGCTACGGTCCTCCCCGCTTGTTGCGAGGACGGCGTGAAGGGGGAAGGGTGAAGGGGGAAGGCGTGAAGGGTAAAGACGCTTGAAAGCATTACACCCTTCCCTCTTCACGCCTTCCCCCTTCGCGCATTCACTCATTTACCTGTTCTGCGCAAGACGCGCGACAGACGCGGCCGCGCAGGAGGAGACGAAAGACCATGTTGGCCAGGCTGGATCCTGGCTCCGCCGCGGCGAGGCGGGGCTTGAGCGACATCGCCATCCGCAACGTGTTCATTGTGCCGACGATCATTTTCCTGATCGTTTTCAATATTTTTCCGCTGATCTATTCGCTCGGCTATTCGTTCACCGATTTCCGCGCGTCGTCCAACGACGCGGCCAATTTTGTCGGATTGCAGAACTACCGGGAATTGCTTTCCGACCCGTATGTCTGGAACAACTTCACCATCACCGCCAAGTACGTGCTCGTTTCCGTCGGCGGTCAGGTGCTGGTGGGTTTCGGCGTGGCCCTGCTGCTCAACCGCAAGGTGCCGGCCAAGGGTCTGGTCACCACGCTGCTGCTGTTGCCGATGATGATGTCCATGGCCGTGGTCGGCCTGTTCTGGCAACTGCTGTACAGCCCTTCGTGGGGCATCATTAATTACGCCCTCGGCCTCGAAGACTTCGAGTGGCTGTCCGACGCGGAAGTCGCGCTCTACGCCGTGGCGCTGACCGACATCTGGATGTGGTCGCCCTTCGTCATGCTGCTCTCGCTCGCCGGGTTGTCGGCAATTCCGCAGCACCTCTATGAAGCGGCGGCCATCGACCGCGCGTCGCGCTGGTACACCTTTACCCGGATCACGCTGCCGCTGGTCACGCCACTGCTGCTGATCGCGATCATTTTCCGCACCATGGAGGCGTTCAAGACTTTTGATTTGGCCTTCATCATGACCAGCATGGATTCGACCGAACTGATCGCGATCCGGTTGTACAAGATGGCGTTCCAGGAATGGCAGACGGGCAAGTCCTGCGCCATGGCTTATATCGTGCTGATCATGGTGCTGGCCATTACGAACATATATGTGAAGTACCTGAACCAGGCGAAAGCGCGTTAGCAATGGCAACCGTCACGTCGAAAGGAAATCGCCTCTGGAACCGGATGCTGGTCGCGTTGGTATTCCTGGTATTGATCATCTATCTGCTGCCGCTGTACTGGATCAGCTCGACCGCATTCAAGCCGAGGAGCCTTGCCACCACCGTTCCGCCAACCGTCCTCTTCGAACCGGAACTTACCGCATTCGTGAAGTTGTTTACGGCACGCGTGCAGATGCGCGGCGAGGTCGAACCGGAAGTCTACGAGAAGGCACCCTGGTACGAAAAGCGCGTCTACGATGCCGGCGAGCGCATCATCAAGGATGCCGATGGAAAGCTCGAAAGCTCCGGCTACCTGAGCCGTTTCCTCAACAGCATCATCATCGCGGTCACCAGCACGTTCCTCGCCGTGGCCATGGGCACGCTCACGGCTTATGGATTCTCGCGTTTCAAAATGCCTGGCGAGCAGGACTGGCTGTTCTTCATCCTTTCCACGCGCATGCTGCCGCCGGTGGTGGTCGCCATCCCGATGTTCCTGATGTACCGCACCGTCGGGCTGGTCGACACGCACATCGGGCTGATCATTCTCTACACGGCATTCAACCTGTCGTTCTCGGTGTGGTTGATGAAGGGCTTCATCGACGAAATCCCGATCGAGTACGAGGAAGCGGCGCTGGTGGATGGCTACACCCGCATGCAGGCCTTCTTCAAGATCGTCCTGCCGCAGGCGGCAACCGGCATCGCGGCGACCGCGGTGTTCTGCTTCATCACGGCCTGGAACGAATACGCCTTCGCGCTGATGATGACCAACTCCCGCGCGCAGACCGCGCCGCCGTACATTCCGTCGCAACTGGGGTCCGGCGTGACCGACTGGACCGTAATCGCGGCGGGCACCTTCCTGTTTTTGGTGCCGGTGGCGGTGTTTACCTTCCTGCTGCGTAAGCATTTGCTGAGGGGCGTCACCTTTGGGGCGATCAGAAAGTAGGGGCGAGGGACGAGGGACGAGGGGCGAGGGGAACGGAGACTCGAACCGCGGCCTCGTAGCTCGGCCCTGAATTGGAAAGCAAAACCGGGACACTAACGATGACATTCAGAGAGCTGAGCGCAAAGATTCTGGAACCGCTGTCCATGTACACCATGGTTTTCGGCATCGTGGCGCTGTGCCAGCCCTGGATCGAGGTGCTGCACCGCTATGGCGTGACTATCACCCTCGCGGGCCTGATCGGATTCTCGGTGTTCTCCAAGATCAAGCCGCTTCCGAAGGAAGACCGCGAGCCCCAGTCACCAATCACCAATCACTAATCGCCGTTCACTGTTCACTGTTCACCAATCACCGCCTCACATGGCCGACATCGTTCTCAAAGACGTCGAAAAATACTTCGGCGACAACTACATCATCAGGAAGCTCAACCTGGAGATCAGGCATCGCGAGTTCGTGGTGCTGCTGGGGCCGTCCGGCTGCGGCAAGACCACGACGTTACGCGCCATTGCCGGCCTGGAAGATATCGATACGGGTGACATACTGATCGACGGCAAGCCGGTTCAGGCCCTGCAAGCCGCGGACCGCGACATCGCATTCGTATTCCAGCTCTATGCGCTGTATCCGCACCTGACCTCTTACGAGAACATCGCTTTTCCGTTGCGCGCCACCAACGAGTCGAAGGAGACCATTGACCGGCGTGTTCGCGAAGCGGCGAAGGCGCTGAAGATTGAGCACCTGCTCAACAAACGCCCCGGCGCGCTGTCCGGCGGCGACCTGCAGCGGGTCGCAATTGGGCGGGCGCTGGTGCGCCGGCCCAAGGCGCTGTTGATGGACGAGCCGATCGGTGCGCTGGATGCCAAGCTGCGCGAGGAAATGCGCACGGAACTCAAGCGCCTGCACATCGAGAACGAGGCGACGACCGTGTACGTGACCCACGACCAGGTGGAGGCCATGTCCATGGCCGACAGGATCGCGATCATGAACGAAGGCATCCTGCAGCAGGTGGGAACGCCTACCGAGGTCTACCAGCATCCGGCCAACCTGTTCGTCGCCCAGTTCATTGGCAGCCCGATCATGAACGTGGTCAGCGGGGTGGTGCGGCCGGCGGACAACGGCACCCAGGTAGTGCTCGGCGACAACGACGCGACCCTGCCGTTTCCGCAGAAGTTGCACGCCATGATCGTCGGCAAAAAACATTCGGAGGACGAACTGGCCGTGGGCATCCGTCCGGAGGGTATTCTCGTCGCTCGCTCCCAGACCAGCGGTTATGTCCCCGTCGAGGCACACATTATCGAACCCCTGGGGCCTTACGACATCGTGGACCTCAAGTTCGGCAGGCAGATGCTGCGCGCGCGCACGCCGTCCGGCTACGTGGCGAACGCCGGGGACGTGGTGTGGGCCCGGCTGGACGAAACCCAAACCCATTTCTTCAGCACCCGTACCGGCGAGTCGCTGCACATCAGGCTATGAGCCCGCATTTCTCACAGGACCTCCCCCCTATGCAACCGCATCCGACTGAATCAGGAGTGTCGCTGCACACGCCATCATCTCGCGCCCCTGCGAGAAATGCGGGCTAGGCCATGGCCAGCGTCAGACTCGATAACGTCACCAAAAAGTACGGCAGCCATGCGGCGCTGAACAACCTCGACCTCGACATCGCCAACGGCGAGTTCTTCGTGCTGCTCGGCCCGACCGGCGCGGGCAAGACCACCACCCTGCGACTGATCGCGGGCCTGGACAGCCCGAACAGCGGCAGCATTTCGATTGCCGAACAGGACGTGAAGGACTGGAGCGCCGCCGAACGCGACGTGGCGCTGGTGTTCCAGTATTACTCGCTGTATCCGCATTACACGGTGAAACAGAACCTGGAGTTTCCCCTCAAGTCCAAAGTGAGGCGGATGTCGCAGCAGGAGATGGACCAGCGCGTGGCGAAAGCGGCGAAGACCCTGCGCATCGAACACCTGATGGAACGCAAGACCGACCGCTTGTCCGGCGGCGAGATGCAGCGTGTTTCCATCGGTCGCGCCATTGTCCGGGAACCGCGCGTATTCCTGATGGATGAACCCCTGTCCAACCTGGACGCCAAGCTGCGCGAACTCCTGCGTTCGGAGCTCAAGGACCTGCAGATGAAGCTCGGGGCGACTTTTCTGTATGTCACCCACGATCAGGTCGAAGCCATGTCCATGGGCGACAAGGTCGGCGTTCTCAACCAGGGCCATATCATCCAGGTGGGCACCCCACAGCAGATCTACAACCAGCCGCACGATACGTTTGTGGCGACCTTCGTGGGCTCGCCCGCCATGAACCTGCTGCCGGCCAATGTCAGTGGCGGTCGGGCGATCATCGTCCCGGGCGTTTTCGAAGTACCTGTGGACCGGGCCGCGGGCGGCAAGGCCGCCAGGCTCTCGGGACCGGCGACCCTGGGGATCCGCTCGGAGGATATCGCGGTCGGAGCGAACGAAGCTATTGAAGCCCGGGTTCATGGGGTGGAGAATCAGGGCGTGGAGAAGGTGGTCACCCTTCGGGCAGGGGAGTGCCTGATCAAAGCTACCGTGCCAGCCCGGCTCGAACTGGGCATCGATACGGTGGTTCGGTTTTCATTCAAGCAGGAAAAGCTGCATTTTTTCAATTCGGCAAGCGGCGCAAACTTGTATTACGGCGAGGAGGAAGGAAATGGCTAAGATTCTGTTCAAGAACGTCAATGTGCTGGACTGCACGGGCGCTCCGCCGTTTGCGGGGCAGGTGCTGGTGGAAGGCAACCGCATCAAGGCCGTTGCGCCGCAAGGCTCGGCGATCCCGACCGAGGGTGCCAAGGTGGTCGATGGCGGCGGGGCGACGCTGATGCCCGGCCTGGTCGAATCGCATTCGCACATTACCTTTCTGGATACGCCGGATCTCGAGGGTCTCGGCTTCGTGCCGCCCGAGGAACACATGCTGCGCACGGTGCTGAACGCGAAGAAAATGCTCGACCAGGGCTTCACGGCCTGCAACAGCGCAGCCTCCGCCAAGCCCCGGCTCGATGTGGTGCTGCGAAACGCGATCAATGCCGGCGACTTCCCCGGACCGCGCACCCTGGCGGCCAGCCCGGAGATGACGGTGACCTCGGGTTTGGGCGACGTGCGCATGATGCATATGCACCGCGAAACCTTTGCGGTCATTTGCGACGGTCCTGAAGAGTTCCGCAAGATGTCGCGCCTGATGGTGCGCGAGGGCGTGGATACGCTGAAGATCAATCCGTCGGGCGACGAATTCATTCCGCATGCGCGCGCGCACCAGACCGTGATGACCGAAGCCGAGATCGCCGCGGTCTGCGATGTCGGCCACGCGCACGGCAGGCGCATGGCGGCGCATGCCCGCAGCGCGGAATCGGTGAAGCTCTGCCTGAAGCATGGCGTCGCAGTGATCTATCACGCCACGCTGGTGGACGAAGAGGCCTGTGATGCGCTGGAAGCGGCGAAGGACTGGTGTTTCGTGGCGCCGACACTCGGCATCAACTACACCACGCTTAACGAAGCGGCGAAGTGGGGCATTACCACGCAAGTGGCCGAGAGCATGGGTATGCGCATCGAGCTCGACATCGGCATCAAAAACATGAAGGAACTGAAGAAGCGCGGCGTGCGCATCCTGCCGGGCGGCGACTACGGCTTTGCCTGGAACCCGATCGGCACCAATGCGCGCGACATCGAGCACTTCGTGAACCTGCTGGGCTTTTCGCCGATGGATGCCATCCTGTCGGCTACCAGGCTCGGCGGCGAAATCATGAAGATGGGCAACGAACTGGGCCAGGTCAAGCCGGGCTTCCTCGCCGACATGATCCTGGTCGACGGCAACCCGGTCGCCAACGTCAAGCTGCTGCAGGACGCCAGCAAGTTGTTGATGATCATGAAGGACGGCCAGTTCCACAAGGAACCGCAGGTCGCCAGCCAGTCGCAGCGGCAGATCGCGTAAGAGATAACAAAAAGAAAAAACAACAAACCTTCTTCTCAGGGAGGATGGGCGCCCGCTTGCGGGCGTTTTTTTTGGGGGGGGATCTCAAGAACAAAGACGCACTCACCGCAGAGGATTCCTCACAAGACCCCCTTGAGGGGGGCGCAGATACCCTACGTGCGCAGCACGTCGGAGTGCCCTTTTAGGACGCGGAGAATTGCGCGGAGGCAAGGCGAAAGGTCGTGATGGGTGGAAGCAGTGCTGCGTACTGTGAAGAAACGCGGACGCCTCAGGCCGCTACCTGGTCGCAACGGTAGATCGCGCAATCGAAGCGAAGCCTAGAAAAAAGCGCCGCCCCGTCATTTTTCTACACAGAAGCCTGTGTAGAATAGTCGCGTAAGTGCAAAAGGAGACGGGCAGATGGCTACCAACCTGGACCTGGATGACAAGCTCATCGAGACGGCGCGCAAGCTGGGCGGACACAAGACCAAACGCGAGGCTGTCAGCCGCGCGCTGGAAGAGTATGTCCAGTGGCTCAGGCAGCAGGCGATCGTTTCTGAATTCGGCAGGATAGATTACGACCCCAGGTACGACTACAAGAAGCAGCGCAAGGTTGCGTGAAGGTACTGATCGATACTTCCGTCTGGTCGCTGGCGCTGCGGCGGCGCCAGCCGGAACGGGAAGCGGCTGTCGTCGGGGAACTCGCCCGATTGATTGCCGGCTTCGAGGTGGCCATGATCGGTCCGATCCGGCAGGAACTGCTTTCCGGCATTCGCGAGGAAGGGCAGTATCTCGCCCTGAGGGAAAAGCTGCGGGCCTTTCCCGACCTGCGCCTGGAATCCGCGGATTTCGAGACGGCCGCCCGCTTCTTCAATGAGTGCCGCGCCCGGGGCGTGCAGGGTTCGAACACGGATTTCCTGTTGTGTGCTGTCGGCCATTTGCGGGGGATGCCGATCTTTACCGCCGACAAGGATTTCGACGCTTACAGCGGGACTCTCGGCATCAAGCTGCATCGCCCCGGGAAAAAATGATGCTCCCGACGACGAATGAGGGAGTATCGGTGCGCAGCGGCCGGCGGGGGCGTGGCCGGACTGACGTGCAGATGCGGTAGAAAAACAGACTTTTCCAGCCGGATTCAGTGTGGCATACGCACAGGGGAGTGCAGCGTTGGCCGAGCCCGAAAAACTTGCCCGCCGTCAGATCGACGCGCAGCTCGCTGCGTGCGGCTGGATCGTTCAGGATTACAAGCAATTCAACCCTTCCGCCGGGCGCGGCATCGCGCTGCGCGAAGCGCCGCTGAAATCCGGCACCTGCGACTATCTACTGCTCGTGGATCGCAAAGCCGCGGGCGTCATCGAGGCCAAGAAGGAAGGCACGCTCCTGTCGGGTGTCGCCGAGCAATCCGCCCATTACGCGGTGAACCTGCCGGATTTCATTCAGTCCGTTCTGGCTGGCACGCTGCCGTTTCTCTATGAATCCACCGGCGTCGAGACCTTCTTCCGGGACGAACGCGATCCCGCGGCTCGTTCCCGCCGGGTGTTCTCGTTCCATCGGCCTGAAACGCTCGCTGCCTGGTTGACTGAACCCGAGACCCTGCGTGCCCGCCTTGCGGCACTGCCGACCGCGCATCCGCTGACGGCGCAAAACCTCCGCAACTGCCAAATCGAGGGCATCACCCATCTCGAAGCATCCTTCGCTGCCGCCCACCCGCGTGCGCTCATCCAGATGGCCACCGGCGCGGGAAAGACCTATACCGCGTGCAGCTTCACCTACCGGCTGATCAAGCATGCCGGGGCAAAGCGCGTGCTGTTCCTGGTGGATCGCGCCAATCTCGGCCGCCAGGCCATGGCCGAGTTCCAGCAGTTCGTGGCACCGGATACCGGCCGCAAGTTCACCGAGGTTTACAACGTCCAGCATCTGACCTCCAACAACCTGGACGACGTGTGCCGCGTCACCATCTGCACCATCCAGCGCCTTTACTCGATGCTGCGCAGCGAGGAACTCGACGAAGACCTCGAAGAGAAATCCGGCTACGAACTGGCAACGGCGGACGACCGCCCGAAGGACGTGGCCTACAACTCCCGCGTTCCCATCGAAGCCTTCGACTTCATCGTCACGGACGAATGCCACCGGTCCATCTACGGCCTCTGGCGGCAGGTGCTGGAATACTTCGATGCCTTCCTCATCGGCCTCACCGCCACGCCATCGAAGCAGACCATCGGCTTCTTCAACCAGAACCTGGTGATGGAATACAACCACGAACGCGCCGTCGCCGATGGCGTCAACGTCGGCTACGAGGTCTATCGCATCCGCACCGAGGTCACGGAGCAGGGCGGAAAAGTCGAGAAAGGTTTCTACGTGGACCGGCGCAGCAAGGAGACCCGCGCCGTGCGCTGGCAGCGTCTCGACGAAGACCTCGCCTATGCCGCAAAAGACCTCGACCGCTCGGTGGTGGTGAAGTCCCAGATCCGCACCGTGCTCCAGGCATTCAAGGACGCGCTGTTCACCGAACTGTTTCCCGGCCGCACGCTCGTCCCCAAGACCCTCATCTTCTGCAAGGACGACTCCCACGCCGAGGATACCGTGCATCTCGTCCGCGAGGTGTTCGGCAAGGGCAACGACTTCGCCAAGAAAATCACCTACAAGACCTACAACCCCGAGACCAGGCGCTACGAGAAATCCGAGACGCTCATCCAGGAGTTCCGCACCTCGCCCCAGCTTCGCATCGCCGTCACCGTGGACATGATCGCCACCGGCACGGATATCAAGCCGCTCGAATGCCTGCTGTTCCTGCGCGATACCCGCAGCCGCACCTACTTCGAGCAGATGAAAGGCAGGGGCACACGGACACTCACGCCCACCGACTTGCAAGCCGTGAGCGGTGCGGACGCCCGCGCCAAGACCCACTTCGTCATCGTCGATGCCGTGGGCGTGTGCGAGAGCGACAAGACCGACTCCCGCCCGCTTGAACGCCAGCGCACTGTCGCCTTCGACAAACTGCTGCTCGGCGTGGCTCTGGGCAAGCGTGACGAAGACACCCTCACAACCCTGGCCGGACGCCTCGCCCGGCTCGACCGCGAAATCTCCCGCGACGAAGCGAAGCGGCTCGCCGCACTCGCCGGCGGAAAATCGTTGTCCGAACTCTCCGGCACGCTGCTCCGGGCCATCGATCCCGACGCCATCGCCGAACGCGCCACCGGCAAGTCCGGCGCATTGCCTGCCGAAGTCGCTCCGGACGCCATGGCGTCCGCCAGCAAGCAGTTGACCGACGAAGCCTGCGCCCCGTTCGATGTGCCCGCCCTGCGTGACGCGCTTGCCAAGGCCAAGCAGGACGCCGAGCAGACCATCGACACCGTCACGGTAGACACTGTGCTTAGTCAGGGCTTCGACGCCGCCGCGAAAGAAAAGGCGGCCGCGCTCCTGAGATCCTTCCGCGACTACATCGAACAGCACAAAGCCGAGATCGCCGCCCTGCAAATCCTCTACAGCCGCCCGTTCAAGCAGCGCCTCACCGAGTCCATGCTCAAGGAGCTGGAGAAGAAACTCCGCGACAACCACGCCGCCTGGACCGAAGACCGCCTCTGGGACGCCTTCGCCGTCACCGCGCCCGGCAAGGTCAAAGGCCGCTCGCAGGCCGGACGCTTTGCCGACCTTGTCGCCTTGGTCCGCTTCGCGCTGGAACAACAACCGGTACTCGCGCCCTTCGCGGACTCTGTATCCGAGCGGTTCAAAGAATGGCTCGTGGACAAAGCCAAGGCCGGCGCGGCCTTCACGCCTGAGCAACTCGCCTGGCTCAATCTGATCCGCGACCACATCGCCACCAGTCTGAGTATCGAGCCGGACGATTTAGACCTCTCGCCGTTCAATCAGCGCGGCGGTTTGGGCAAGGCGCACCAGTTGTTCGGCGAGAAGCTTCCGGACTTGCTCGATGAACTGAATCAAGCGCTCGCCGCGTGATATGTTAAGAATATGAGCATCAAAGAAGTCATCACCGTCGTCAACAGCATGCAAGCGGACGGCGTGATCGAACCTTATGCCATCGGCGGTGCCGTGGGGGCGACGTTTTATCTGGAGCCGGTTGCCACGCTCAATGTGGACATCTTTGCAGTTATTGAATCGGTTCCCGGTAGCCTCATCGCCAACCCAAAACGCATCTACGACTATTTGACGGCACGCGGCGGCACGATGGAGCGCGAATATATCGTTATCGCCGGCTGGCCTGTCCAGTTCCTGCCGCCGGGAACTCCACTCGTGGAAGAAGCGCTGAAAGAAGCCGTCGTCAGAGACGTGGACGGTACACCTGCGCGCGTTTTTACCGCCGAACATCTTGCCGCCATCGCACTCCAGACCGGACGCGCCAAGGACAAAGCCCGCCTGCTCCAGTTCGTCGAAGCGGGTGTACTCGACGCGGCACGCTTCCAGGCCATTCTCGCCCGGCATGGTCTCGTGGCGGCCTGGCAGAAGTTTGAGCGCCAATTTCTCGGCGACGAGCTATGAGCTTTGACCTGCAAAAGATCCTCGAAAGCAAACGCGCCTTGCGCCGCGACCTCGCCGCGCGGCCAGTGGCGGAAAAGCTGCGGCTGCTAGATGCCTTGCGCGAACGCGAACTCGCTATTCGCGGCCGGGCGATACATTATGCTTCCGGCACCGTACGTGAGGAACCTGCGCCCTACTGGAACAAGCCGAAATGAGCCTGCTTGACCCCGAGCTTCGCAGGCTCGCCACCGAACTCGTTGCGATACACAAGCGCGCAAAGGCCCTCGGTATTTTCACTAATGAACGGGAATTGCTGCATTGTCCGGGCTGCGGACTGAAGGAAGATGTGGCGATCAATGGCATCCTTTTCACCTATCGCGAACCCACTCTGGGCCAGGACACCGGGCTTCGGTTCAAGCAACTGAACAAACAAACTTTTCGTTGCCCTGGGTGCGGCCAGAACGTGAAGGAGCCGATTTCCGAACAGGAATCCGAAGGCGCATCGCCCGAATGAACGCGACTCCAAAAATCGAAGCCCCAACAGGACAACATAAAGTGGTTGCACTGAGTGAAGTCGTAGATTTCAATCCGCGCTTCGGTAAAGACGAACTCGCAGATGATTCTCTCGCGTCATTTATTCCGATGAAGTGCGTTGAGGAAGAAAGCGGGCGGTTCGAACCGCTCGGAGACAGGAAGGTCGTCGAGGTTCGTAAAGGTTACACACCGTTCCGCGACGGTGATGTCATCTTTGCAAAGGTGACGCCGTGCATGGAGAACGGCAAGGCGGCAGTGTTGAAAGGACTGACCAACGGAGTTGGTTTTGGCTCAACGGAGTTTTTCGCACTTCGTCCAAAGAATGGTCTGGAGGCTAAGTATCTTTTTCACTTCATCCTTCAGAGCAATTTCCGCCGAGATGCTGCAAGGAATATGACCGGCGCGGTCGGTTTGCGACGCGTCCAAAAATCGTATCTTGAGCAACAATTAATCCCACTTCCGAGTTCCACCGAACAGCGGCGAATCGTGGCGGAGATCGAAAAGCAATTCACGCGGCTGGAGGCGGGGGTGGTTGCGTTGCGGCGGGTGCAGGTCAACCTCAAACGCTACCGGGCCGCCGTCCTCAAAGCGGCCTGCGAAGGCCGTCTCGTCTCCACTGAAGCCGAACTCGCCAATACCCAAAATCCGAAAGCGGAATTCGAAACCGGAAAAACCCTACTCGCCCGCATGCTCACCGAGCGTCGCCAAAACTGGCGGGGTCGTGGGCAATATAAAGAACCCGCAGCCCCAGACTTGGCAAATCTGCCGCAACTTGCTGAGGGCTGGACGTGGGCACGACTTGAACAACTCGGCTTGACCTTTGGGGGTCTGATAAAGAACCCGAAACGGGCAAAGCTGCCGAAACAGCTTCCATACCTTCGCGTTGCAAACGTCTATGCAAACGAACTCCGGCTTGAGGAAATTGAGTATATCGGCGTGGAGGACTCCGAACTCCAAAAACTCCTTGTTCGCACTGGCGACCTGCTCATCGTTGAGGGCAACGGCAGTAAGGATCAAATTGGACGTCTGGCGATTTGGGATGGGACGATTGACCCGTGCGTTCATCAGAATCACATCATCAAGGTCCGGCCCGTTGAGGCTCGGATGCCGAAATGGATTCTCCACTGGCTGCAGTCGCCAAACGGTCGGCATTTTGTCGAATTGGTGGCGAGTTCCACCTCTGGACTCTACACGCTGAGCGTCAACAAAGTTGGCGACTTGCCGATTGCACTCCCGCCCCTCGCCGAACAGACCCGGATCGTGGCGGAAGTCGAACGGCGGTTGAGCGTGGTGGAGGCGTTGGAAGCAGTGGTATCCGCCAACCTCCAGCGCGCCACCCGCCTCCGCCAGTCCATTCTTCAAAAGGCATTCACCGGAGAACTTCTCCAAGAGGACCACAAACAACAATGAAGCTGTCGCACTTACACGTTCTCAACTATCGCGGCCTGAGGGACGTCTCAATTCCGCTCTCATCTTTTGTTTGCGTGACGGGTGAGAACAACGGGGGCAAATCGAGTGTGCTTCAGAGCCTGTCCCTCTTTCTTTCGGGCTCGGCTCTAAAATCGACGGACTATTTCGACACGTCGCAACCAATAACCATCGCCGTGACACTCACGGATGTGACGCCCGAAGACCTGAAGCTTCTCGCCGATGAACACCGAGACCGGATCGGAGAATTGGTGGTGGTAAAAACACTGATTCTGGTTCGCCTGTATGGAACTGACGGGAAAAGCCAGCTTGGTTACTTCGGCCTCGTTCCGAAAGAGCCGCGCTATTCCTCTGAGAATGTTGCAACGCTGGTCGCTGGAAAGAAAGGCGGTCAGTTGAAGGACGCTGTTCTTGGAGTTTTTCCGGAACTGACTGGCCAAGTGAACGCGTCAACAACCCAGGGTGCTGTAAAGGAGTTCATTCTCAAGCTGGGCGATGCGCTGCCTGCAGAAGACAAAGCGACCCAATTCATCGCTTTGCCAACTGGCCTTGACAAGAGCGTCATTCCGATGCTCCCAGAGCGCATCTACATCCCGGCCGTTAAAGATTTGGCTGACGACACGAAAACCGCTGAGACGAGTTCATTCGGGAAAATATTGGCCATCGTGATGAAAGCAATCGAGCCACTCCTGACCGAGGAAAAGGATTTATTCGAAAAGCTGAGCAAGAAACTAACCCGCGTGCTGGGTGCTGATGGAAAAGTGGAAGATGAGCGGCTGTCGGAAATCAGGGCGATCGAGCAGACGATTCAGCGCTACGTTCGTGAGAGTTTTTCGAATGTGAGCCTGGAGATTGAAATCCCACCCCCAGAGTTGAAAAGCGTTTTAGCCACGGCCCGCATTTTTGCTGACGATGGCGCAAGAGGACCATTAGAACTAAAGGGGGACGGATTGCGTCGAGCTGTTGTGTTCTCGATCTTGCGCGCTTATGTTGAACTCAACCGTGCCGCCACGAAGGAAGGAGAGGCTGAAGAGGGGCAGTCCGAACGTGGTTACCTGCTGCTGTTCGAAGAACCCGAACTGTTCCTTCATCCGGACGCGCAAAAAATACTTTTCGACGCGCTCGGTGTGTTCTCCAAGAAAAACCACGTTGTCGTCACTACGCACTCTCCACTCTTTCTCGGGCCTGATGCGATAGCCACCTTCATCCGGTTGTCAAAGGCGGTAGAAGCGGGAGTTGCCAAGCCATTCACCAAGTCATGCCACATTGACTTGACTGGCATTAAGCCCCGCGATGAATTTCAAATCATCTGCTTCGAGAACAATAGCGCTGCTTTCTTTTCGAAACGAATCGTTCTAGTCGAAGGCGACAGTGACTTCATCGCATTTCCGCATATTGCAGAAGTCTTGAATGGGGACTGGAATTGTCGTTCTCGTTCTGTTGCGTTCGTCCGCGTCGGCGGAAAGGGAAGCATCGCCAAGTATCGCAGTTTCTTTGCGAAGTTTGATGTTCCCGTGTTTGTAATTACCGACCTCGATTGTCTTCAGGATGATTTCGACAAGCTTGACCCAAGCGAGACAGCCAAGACACTACGTGCGGAGCTCATTCAGAAGGTCGATGCAGCGAATGCAGCAGCAGGTGTCGGTGTAATTGCAAATAACGACGACTTGAAGAGGGCACAGGCGAAACCAGAAATCCGCCGTCTTTGGGAGGATGTGCGAGGCGCCAAGGCAGAATACGATACAGACAAAACGAAACTGTCAGTGCTCGATGCAGCCGTTGGCGCTTTCTTTTCTTGGGAAAAGAAGAACATCCGGCTGGATTGCATCCGGAAGGCGGAACAAACCGATATTCAGACTACGAAGATGGCCTTGATTTGGGAACTGCGAAAGAAAGGCGTCTTCGTTTTGGAGCGCGGTGCGCTAGATGATTATTACCCGACGGGACTAACCGGCCCAGACAAGCCTTCAAGAGCGCAAGCGTTCCGCGAGGTATTTGATACTCGTGACAAAATTCTTCCGTTGAGTTCCCAGCAGACGTGTCCTGTTACAGGGAAGGTCAGCACTGAGTTCGAATTCGTTTGCTCAACAATCTTCGGCTGAACTTATGTCTAATCCAGCACCCCAACTCGTCCAGAAACTCTGGAACTACTGCAACATCCTCCGCGATGACGGCCTGTCCTACGGCGACTACGTCGAGCAGTTGACGTTTCTGCTGTTCCTGAAAATGGCGGACGAGCAGGCGAAGCCGCCGTTCAACAAACCGTCGCCCATTCCCAAGGGCAAAGATTGGCCTGCCTTGCTGGCCAAGGATGGCGACGAACTCGAAATTCATTACCGTCATACCTTGGAGGAACTCGGCAAGCGCTCTGGCATGCTCGGCGTCATTTTCCGCAAGGCCCAGAACAAGATCCAGGATCCTGCAAAATTGCGGCGACTCATCGTCGACCTGATCGACAAGGAGCAGTGGACCAGTCTCTCCGTTGACGTGAAAGGCGATGCTTACGAGGGCTTGCTGCAGAAAAACGCTGAAGACGTAAAAGGCGGTGCGGGCCAATACTTCACCCCGCGCGCACTGATCGCCGCGATGGTGGAAGCCATAGCGCCGCGGCCCGGCGAAACCATTTGTGACCCGGCGTGCGGCACGGGTGGTTTCTTGCTGGCCGCGCATGACTACCTTGGCAGATACCATGACCTGGATCGGACGCAGAAGAAGAAGCTCAAGAGCGGCACGTTCTTCGGCATCGAGCTGGTGGATAGCGTCACCCGTCTTTGCGCGATGAACCTGCTGCTGCACGGCATCGGCGGGGAGTCCGAAGAGGATTTGCCCGTAGTCACCAAAGACGCGTTGGCCGGAAAGCACGGCGAATACGAGATCGTCCTGGCCAATCCGCCGTTCGGCAAGAAGAGCAGCGTGACCATTACCAACGGGGCGGGTGAGTCGTCCAGGGAATCGCTTATCATCAATCGCGATGATTTTTGGGCGACCACGAGCAATAAGCAGCTCAATTTTCTCCAGCACATCTTTACCATCCTCAAGCAGCACGGCCGAGCGGCGGTGGTGTTGCCGGATAACGTGCTGTTTGAAGGCGGCGCCGGCGAAACCATCCGGCGCGAGTTGCTGAAGCAGGCCGACGTACATACCTTGCTGCGCCTGCCCACTGGAATCTTCTATGCGCAAGGCGTGAAGGCGAACGTCCTGTTCTTCGACCGCAAACCCGCGCAGGAAAAGCCGTGGACGCAGAAGCTCTGGATCTACGATCTGCGCACGAACCTGCATTTCACGCTCAAGGAAAACACCCTCAAGCGCAGCGATCTCGACGACTTCGTCGCCTGCTACAACCCCAAGAACCGAACGGACCGCAAAGACAGCGAACGCTTCAAGTCTTTCACCTACGAGGAACTGACGAAGCGCGACAAGGTGAACCTGGACATCTTCTGGCTGAAGGACGATGCGCTGGAAGAGAGCGCCAATCTACCCGCGCCCGAGATCATCGCCGCCGATATTGCCGCCGACCTCGAGGCTGCATTGGAGCAATTCGCCACTATTGCGGATGACCTTGGTGTGGGCAAATAGGCTGGTTGTCGCCGGATTAGACGTTGGCGGCGAACGCCGACCGGGAACGCCGGAGTGGACTTGATGAAATCCGACTTAGAAATTACTACAACTCGCCCATGGATCTTAGCGAAGGATCTGCTCTAGCCCCAGTTCGCAGGTCGCCCTCATTCGTTCGGGTGACAGGGTTCGATCCTGGGGAATGCGCGCGGCGTTACGCAAGATTTCGGTTACGGATGAAAAGGATTCCCGCGCAAGTTGCACCACCCGGCGAGCGGTCTTCGGGGCAAGTTCCGGTCGGACCGCATCCGCCCACAGCGCATTCATGGCGGGCAGCGCCCCGCCGAATAGTTCGACCGCATCGTGAATGTACAGCACGTCTTGCGCGCGTTTCGCTGGGGAACGGAATTCCTGTATCAGCAGCTTTTGCACAATGAAGCTGGTCGGGTTGGGGCGCACCGCTCCGCTTTACCTCGCTTCCATGCAGAGGCGTCAGAAACTCTGCATAGAAACCCGCATCGTCATCGCCCAGCGTGTAGCGTGTCACTGGAGGTTGATGCGACCCTGAGAACTCCTCGATGAATCCTGCGTGGGCGAGCGCTGATTTGATATCCCCTTCAAGCGGAGCCTGATTCGCGAACGCCACGTCCGTGTCTCTCGTCAGCAGAGGCTGGTACGTCGGCACGTTCGCCGTCGGATGGAATCGGTAGAGCCGATGTGCCCATCCTCCTACGATAACCAGATGGACGCGCCAGGGTTCAATGGCCTGAATGAGGCGCGCGAGAGCGGCAAAATCGTTCATCTATGCGCCTCCTTCGATGACCTTTCCCAATATCTTTCGACGAATCAGGTCGGCCTGCTCTTCTCCGCGCGATGGGTGGACGGAGACGTCGAGCCAAACTTGAAGAACGTCGGACACGGCCATGCCGTCCAGATGCACTGCGCCGCGGAACACGGACTGCGGTGCCCGGGGTTGTTTCAATATCAGGTCTGGAGACTCTCCGGGAGAAGCAGGCACCATTCCTTTCCATGCATTCCGGTCCGGCCGCAGAAGTCTGGGCACATAGACATAGGGGGGGACGCCCTTCACATGTCCAAGTTTCAAGGCCTCGGCCGCAGCGAACAGCCCGAGACAGCCTTTGGAACTGGACACGATCTCACGCAGTTGCAGTTGCGCCGGGCCGCGAATGAGAAAACTCATTGGCATTTCCGGGGACGGCCGATGAGCTTCCGATCGCCAGCGGCGAAACAATTCCTCGCGGCGTACGAGCCTGAAGCGTGCAGACGATTCATCGAGAAAGCCTTCCCCGCGCAACTGCTGTACGAATCGAAACGCGCTCATGACGGAAACGTTGGCCGCGCCGGCGAGTTCCGACGCATTCCGATATTCGGCACGGGGTGCCGCCAGCAGGTGTTCCGGAATCTGCGGCGCCAGAAGCACCTTCAGCATCCACTGGTTGAGGCCCGAGAAAATGTGGGACGCCGGACCGGGTGGCTTAGCCGGGGCTTTGCGAGCAACCGAAGGCTCGGCGTTCAGTACCTCCAACCCTTTGCCCCAAAAGCAACGGGCGCCGCTATCGGAGATCACGCCAACTGCGACCTCTGGTGCGAAACGTTTCGAGAATTCGCCGACTTGCCTGAATAGCGATGCAGAGGCGTCGCCGACGTAAACTACGGCCAGGGGGCGGGCTTTTCCATTTTCCCGGGCGTAGGCTTGCGCCTGGAGGACGGCCTCTGACAGGAGCGGGATTACACGGTCGCGTCTGGCTTCGGAGGGCGCTTTGATCTCTACGAGATACGCATCGCGCCCCCTTTTCACCAGGAGGTCCGCTTTGTATGGGCCTACGGCCGGCTCGCGTTGGACTTTCCAGCCATGCGCTTCGAATAGCTGAGCGACATGGTCTTCTGCGCGCTGGCCGGCGCCGGATGACGGATTTGGGTTCCTGGGCATTTTGATGATTTTCTATCATGGCCATGGTAATTATCACGGCCCTGGTAATTAACACGGCCCTGTTATCAATTAATCCGCGCCTCGGCAATCCCGACTGGTGACGGTGACCAGGGTCGGGACGCAGAAGCACTATCAGGCCAATCCGAAATCGCCGATCTTTGCCGAGCTTTGCTCCATCGCGCAGAAAACCGTGGGAATGGCCGAGCCCTTGCGGGAAGCGTTGAAGCCGTTGGCAAAACGGATATCAGCGGCTTTCGTCTTTGGCTCGGTAGCCAAAAAACAGGACACGGCGGCGAGCGATATCGATCTGATGGTGATCAGCAGCAAAGTTACCTATTCCGATCTTTTCGCCGCACTGGAGGAGGCTTCGGCGCGGCTCGGCCGCAAAGTAAATCCGACCGTGTACTCGCCGCAGGAACTGGCGAAGCGCGTAAAGCAGGACAATGCATTCGTCACGCGAGTGCTTGCCCAGCCGAAGATCTGGTTGTTCGGAGGCGAAGCTGACCTCCCCGCTTGAAAATCTGATTGGACCGGGATCTCGGTCCGGGCGTATGGCGCGTCCTGGCGAAATGCGTTTCATCCGGGAGTCACCTCGATTTGACAAGGTTTAGTGAGATTACTGTTTTCTTATAAACTGCAGTAAGTTTGATACAATCTGTTGACGATGGATCCCATCAAGAACCCTTATGCACCAGGTGCCGGTACGCCGCCACCTGAACTGGCTGGACGCGACGAGTTGCGCGAAACGGTCCGGATCGCGCTTGAACGCGTGCGTGCCGGTCGACCCACCAAGAGTATTTTGATGGTGGGATTGCGTGGTGTCGGGAAAACAGTGTTGTTGGATCGGTTGCGGGAAGATGCCGAGGCGTCGGGAATCCAGACGTTGCGGGTGGAGGCGCCCGAGAGCCGTTCACTCCCCGCCATTCTCGCTCCGCAGTTGCGGCAGGCGTTGCTGCGGCTTTCTCGAAATGAGCAAGCGAAGGACCTGGCCCAACGGGCGTTGCGCGGCCTGGCCGGCTTCGCCAAGGCGCTGAAAGTGAAGTATCAGGATATCGAAGTGGGATTCGATTTCGAGCCGGAACCCGGCCTGGCAGACAATGGCGACCTTGAGCACGATTTGCAGGCTTTGCTCGAAGTCACGGGTGCGGCGGCGAAGAAGGCGGGCACCGCACTCGCCATGTTCGTGGATGAGCTTCAATACGTGGAGGAAGAGCAATTGGCGGCGTTGGTCACAGCGCTTCACCGCACCGCCCAGCGCAGCCTGCCGGTCGTGCTGGTGGGCGCCGGTTTGCCACAATTGCCAGGCAAGATGGGCCGCGCCAAATCCTACGCGGAACGCCTGTTCGATTTTCCACAAATAGGGCCGCTGTCAGATGGGGCTGCGCGACTCGCGATTTCCAAACCCGCAGAAGACGAAGGCGTCATCCTGACGCAGGCCGCCCTTGATCGGATTGTTCGCGAGACACGCGGATATCCCTATTTCCTGCAGGAGTGGGGGAAGCATACCTGGGACGCTGCCCAGGGTTCCCCGATCACAGTGCAGGATGTGGAACGAGCCACCGCCACCGCAATCGCTGCACTCGATGAGAGTTTCTTTCGAGTCCGCTTCGACCGGTTAACTCCACTCGAAAAAAAGTACCTGCGCGCGATGGCCCAGCTTGGGCCCGGTCCGCATCGCTCCGGCGACATCGCGGTCCAACTGGATCGCGATGTCACTTCTCTCGGTCCGACGAGAAGCCAGCTTATTGTCAAGGGCATGATCTGGAGCCCAAGTCATGGCGACACGGCATTCACGGTTCCGCTCTTCGATGAGTTCATGGTTCGAATCATGCCGGGTGATGACTGGCGGAGCTGAGTCAGGAATATGGGCCTTGCTACGCCCCGAAATTCTGCCCGAAGTACCACTCCGGCCCGGTTCGCGAGGTCCCGGGTCGAAACGGGACGAGCTGGACAGAGGAAGACTGGGTGGACGAAGAGGTGACATCGGAGCGCGGGCCTGACGATTGAGCGCTCGCCCAAGAATTCATGCCACTGTTGATTCATTGCACTCAGAAGCTGCTTGCGCAACTTCCGGATCGCGTGATTGATCCGTCCGCCTCCGGCGAGAGCTGGCACGCCAATGTATTGCAGTTCGATCGGCGCAAGTGCGTGTTGTTCACGCATGATACGACGCTGTACTCGATATTCGTTCCGGGGTTGAAGAAGCCGGAATTCGCGCGCCTGGACGATGTCTTTGGTCAGCGCCTTTTCAAGGGGCTGCTAGGGGACGAATTTCCGCAAGCGCAGATCGAGCGGATGCTGGATGCCTGCCGCGTGATCCGTTTCACCCGTTCCAGAAACCGCAGCGTGATGGGCTCGACCTGACCGAACACGAAACCATGAAGGACATGGCCGCTGCGGTGCTGCGCGATGCGCCCTGGAAGGAGTTCGCGCTTGCCGGCCTGTCGATGGGCGGCTACGTCGCCCAGGAAATCGTGTGCCAGGCTCCGCAGCGGGTGAAGAAGCTGGCGCTGCTCGATACGCGCTCGCGTCCGGAGCAGCCTGAAGAGACCGAGCGCCGCCAGCAGTTCATGAAACTTGCTCAGACTGAGCGCGGTTTCACGCCGGTCACCACCCGCATGCTGCCGCTGATGCTGCATCCTTCGCGCGTAAAGGAACCGGGCTTGGTCAAGGTCATCCGCGAAATGACGGAACGTACCGGTGTGGAAGCCTACGTCCGCCAGCAGACGGCCATCATTGCCCGTCCCGATTTCCGGCCCGGGCTGGCAAAGATCAAATGTCCGACCCTGGTCCTCTGCGGCCGCGAGGATCTGCTCACCCCACTCGAAAACAGCGAGCAGATGGCGGCGGCGATTCCTGGGGCGAGGCTGGTCGTGGTGGAGGAGTGCGGGCATATGTCCACGCTCGAGCGGCCGGAGAAGGTCAACCGGGAACTGAGGAAGTGGCTTGCAACTTGAGTCTCACTACGAAGCCACGAAGGCCACGAAGGTTCACGAAGAAATGCCTGGATGAAATGTCAAGCCTGTAGCATCTGGGAACACGGACATCTGCAACGAGCAGTCAGTGAGGCGGACTATGATGAGTGGCCGTTCGGCTGACACCGCATATCGGATCAGAGTCACGCGATTCGCCAATGACGCCCAGGCGTCCTGGGCGCTGGGCTCCGGTATGATGGGACTTGAGCGGTTGACCCTGCATCGCGTAACAGGGGAATCATGAATCAGTCACCTGGCATTTGCCTCTTCCTTGCATCGCTTCTTGTCCTGGGCGTGGCACCTGCACAGGCGGCTGAGGTGGCCGTTTCCCCCACGCAAGCGGATACCGTCGCCGGTGGGCCGGTCTTCGCGTCGCATGGCTTGCTCCTGCAACTGGAAAAGTTCCTGCACCGGCGCGAACTGGATGCCACCCGCCTGACCGCGGACTCCATGGTCGGCGCGATGATAGACTGGGTGCGGTTTGAACCCGCGGCCGGGATCGCCGGTGCCGAGGCCCTCGTCTTCCAGTACGGTGGCTGGTCGGAAGGTTGCGCGACGGGGTTCAAGTTCAGCCTGCTCAGAAAAGTATCCGGCCCCGACCCGTCCAGTGAGAATTTTGCCCAGACTGCGGGCATCACACTGATTTTCGAACCGAGCGCCAATGCCGACCTCGCGCCGTTCAAGCTGGTCTCCTCCGAACTGAATTCGATCGATGCGTTCATGGCGGCCATAGAAGGCTCTCCGGCATTCAAAAAACTTGCCTCGACAACACCCATGGCGGTCGTCGTAGAGAGCGGCGGCATGCGCTGAGCAGTAACGGGGCGAGATCCCGCCTCCGCGGCCAGGCGCGGGCAAATGCCCGAGGGGACGCGGTTCAATGCCCGCTTGGCTTGCGCAGGTCGAGCGCCATCCGCAATGCATTTTCGCGGCCACGATAGTAGCCGATCGTGCGTCCTGTCTCCGTGAATCCCAGCGCCCGATAGAAAGCCTGCGCGCCGAGGTTCTCCGTGCGCAGTTCGAGCCTGATCAATGCAATGCCTGCCGTCAGTGCGGAACTCTTCAGCCATTCGAACATGCGCAGGCCGACGCCCTGCCGCTGAAACGACTCCCGGACCGCGAACAGCGACAGGTGCGCGGTTTCGTCGCCGAAATTCATGATGCCGAAGCCGATGATCTCGCTGCCATAGACCGCTGTGAGGACGAGCGTTTCGGCGTTGCGGATCGCGTGTTCGACGCGTTGCCGGGTCCAGGACCAGCCGAGGCCGGTTTCAATCAGGCGGCGCGACATCTCAGCGATAACCGGGGCATCCGCCGGTGTCGCGAGCCGGAACCTCATGTCTGTGAGGATGCGCCCCATGTTATGCGGCCAGTTTAGACCTTTTGGCCGGGCCGGCCAAACGCCGCGGCCCGGTAGCGAGCGGAGAAAAAGCGCTTTCCCCCGGGCAGAGTCAGAACCTCGCCGGAAGTTTCGGCGAGACTCGCTGTTGCCGCCGCCTCGCGGGAATGGTCCGTATCCCGCAGCTTCATCGATCCGACCCATTTTTCCAGGCAGCGGAGCCGAACCGCGAGTCTGGGGTTGGCCTGTGCTAGCGCAGTATGTCCCGGATCAGGATGTCGTGCCGCCCGACCTTGACCGCGAGGAAGATCTCGCGCAGCAGCAAGGCGAGGCAGCCGATCAGGGCAAACATGGAAAGGATGAACAGCATGCTGACCACGCGGGCGAGGTCGATCGATATGAACACGCCCATGAAAGCGGTGGCGACCAGCAGGCAGATGAGCAGACCACTGACCACTGCAAACATGATCGCGTGGTAGATAAGGCCGATGCGCCGGGCCAGCAACGCCAGTTCCTCGATGTCTTCCTTCGCTGCCTCGGCGCCGTCGGCAACCGCTTTGCGCGTGCGGTCAAGCAGGAGGCGGCGGCGATCGACGATGCGACCAAGCCGGTTGTTGAGCGCCGACAGGATGGTGCCGATGGCGGTCAGCAGGAACACTGGCGCGACGGCAAGCTGGATGATGCGTGCGATATCCGTGACGTGGGCTTCCATGAGGAGTCCGTTCAGCGGATGCGCGCGGCGACTTCGCCGAACCCGTCCACCACAAAACTGAGGACGTCGCCGGGCTTGACGAATTTGGTGGCAATCATGGTGCCGGTCATGACCACCATGCCTTTCTTCATGCTCCTGCCCTGTGCGGCGACGGTATTGGTGAGCCAGGTCAGCGCCTCGAAGGGATGGCCGAGGACGTCGCGTCCATGGCCTTCGCCTGCGGTTGCGCCATTCATCGTCAGCACGCCGCGGATCGCGGCCAGATCCAGCGAGCGCCAGTCGCGGATGGGTTTGCCGAGGACGATGCCGCCATTCCAGGCGTTGTCGGCAATCAGGGTCAGGATCAGCGAAGAAATCTTCTTGTAATCGGCATTGCGGTCGTCCACCAGTTCGAAAGCCGGCATCAGCGACTCCACGGCGTCAGCGATCTGTTCGCGGGAATAGGGCGCCTTGTCCGCGGGCAGGTCCTTGCCCAGGTACGCCGCCAGTTCGCATTCGATGCCGGGCCGGCCGTAATCGTCGTATTTCAGGATGGCCGGCGAATGGTGGATCAGGTTGGCGTGGATGGGGCCGGCAAAAGGCGAAAAAAACTTCAGCATGTCCTGCATGACCGTCGAGGTCAGCGCGACCTTGTAGCCGGCCACCGGCCCAAGCCGGTCCGCCCGCAGGGCGCGGAACGCTTCCTGGATCGCATAGGCATCCTCGACGCCGCGCGGCGCCAGCGCGTCGGGCAGCGCATCGAATGGCTGGCGCGTGCGGTGCTGTTCGAGCAGCAGGCGGGCGGTTTGCTGGTTGCGTTGCTCGTCCGACATGGTGCGTCTTCTCCCGGCGCATTGTTCTGGTTTTGTCCGGAGCGAATCTTACTGCAAAGCGCACCGTCGCCGGTCGCCGCGCCTCAGGCGTCGCGGAAGCGCGTACGCCTCACGAACAGGATGGCCAGGAAGGGCAGCACGAGTCCGAGGGTGGTCACCAGGACCAGCAGCATGCCGAGATCGCTGTAGTCGGCCGGCACCTTGATCGCGCCGGTTGCGGAATCCTTCACTTCGCGCGAGATCACGAAGAACTGGTTCAGGTATTTGGTGCCGAGCTGGGAGGCCGACAGGGCGAGGTTGGTGAAGGAGGCCATCACCGCGAAGAACGTGGCCTTGAGTTTTTCCGGCGCGGAATTGGCGATCCAGGCCAGCATCGGCACCATCGCGATCTGGCCTAGCGGGGACTCCAGTGCGGTATCCACCAGCATGATGAAGCGGGCGTCGACGACTCCGCCGGTCAGCGCCGCCGTCCATTCGTGCAGCCCGTAGAACATGCCGATGATGGGCAGTGACAGGAAGGTGCCGATGACGGTGAGGAAGCCGATGACGTAGGCAATCGACCGCTCCGCCATGAAGCGGCGGAACAGGAACAGTCCGAACAGGGTGAGCGTCGACCCGATGAGCGAAAGGGTGGCGAGGAACTGCTGGTCGAAGCCGAGGCCGTCGATCATCCACCAGGTCGCGCCAGCGCCCGGATTGGGTATGGCGCGAAATACGAAGATCACGACGGCGGTCCCGACCAGCACGTTGCGGGCGGCGGGTTCGAGTTCGCCGGTTAGCCGCCACATGAGAAAGATCACGATCGACAGCGAGACGGCGAATACGATCTCTTCGGCGCCGGGCACCCGCGCCAGGCCCACGCTGAGTGATACCACGGTGAAGGCCAGGCCGCCGCCGAGTATCCACCAGTTCACCGGCGGCGGATCGTCGCGCAGGCCAAGCAGGACTTCGCATTCCCTGCGGCTGTGGCCCAGGGCCGAGAGCCGCGCCATGTTGCGCCGCCAGAGCCAGGAGGCAAGGGCCACACCGAGAACCGAAACCACTGGGATGATAAGGGCGAGCCGGTAGAGGAAAAGGTAGGCTGCTGCTTTTTCCGGTTCCGGCAGTTCGCCTACGCCGCGCAGCAGGTAGACGTTTGCCAGCGACACCAGCACGCCGCCGCCGATGATGGCGACGCGTCCAAGCGTCTGCATGGTCGTGTGCATCGACTTCCGCTGTGCAAGGCCAATCTCCTTGCCGGCCGCATCCACCCGCGGCACCGCTTCCACCGTCATCGCGTCCGCCACCACGTCCTGCAGCACGTAGCCAATGGGAGCGAGCAGCGCGGCGGTCACGAACCAGGTCTCGACTGCGGCGAACTTCTCCATATACGCCGCATCGCCGAGCAGGCCGATCATGATGAGCAGGCTGAGCGCGATCAGGCTGGCGCCGAGGTAAACCAGCAGGCTTTTCCAGCGCCACACCAGGTCCACCAGGTGGCCGAGCGGCATTTTCAGCGCCCACGGCAGCATTGCCCAGAAACCCAATGCCGCCAGAAATTCCGCCGAAAGTCCTAGCCGTTCCTTGACGAAGAAGGTGCCGACGATCGCAGTCAGGCCGGAAATGCCCGCCGCAAGGTAGACCATGAGGGGCGGCAGGTAAGACAGCCGCATCTCGCGGCCAAGCGCAAGGCAGTTGCTGTCGAACCATGCGGCGATGGCGTCCAGCGGTCCGCGTTTTTCGTTCTGGGGCATGGGCGGATCAGGCTCCGGAAAGGCTTGCGGCGTATGACACCGCGGAACTCAAGGTGTTGCGTCCAGCACCAGCGAATTCAGGATCGGCATGCCTTTTTCGGTAAACTGCCTGCCCTTGTCCTCGGGATAGGACTGGTGGGAATAGGAGACGCTCACGCCCTGCGTGGGCCTGGCAGGGTCGGGGCAGGTGAGGGTCATGGACTCGACGATCAGGCTCGCGACCGGGCCGGTGGGGCCGGCGGCGCCGCGATCCTCTATTTCGAAAACGGACATCACGCAGGCCAGGGATCCGGCCATGTACGGCTTGATGTCCTGACGAAAGATGCGAAAGCGCTTCGGGTCCAGGGCGCGGCGCTCCACGTCCCGGATTTCGCGCAGCAGGGTGTCGGGAGATTGTCCGGAGAGTTTCACGGCCAGCATCTGTATGGTCAGCGTTTCGGCGGTGAAGTCCCCGGGTTTTCCCAGCACCACGCGCTCGGGCGTTTGCTGGACCAATGCCCAGCCGTCCTTCGGCGGAATAAAAATCATGAAGCCGTTCACTGAAAACTTGAGGGGTTCCGGCGGCTTCGTGGCGCAGGCGCCGAGCAGAGCCGGCAGCAGGAGTGCGGTAAGGGCATTGCGAAGTCTCATGTTCAAGATCTGCCGGACTGGTTGGAATGGATTGGTTGGGCTGGCTTGGTTGGACTGGCATCGGGCCATGGCTATCTGCCGGAATGATAACCGCAACCGGGCAAGTTCCGCGTCTGCGGCTCAAGCGCAATCGGGACGCTGCCGATCGTTCCGGGATGGAATCCCGGATCACGCCGATTCCTTTTCAATGAGCAACCACACCGCACCGCAGCGGCCGGAAGCGCGCGCCTGGGCGTGCAGTCCCGCGCTATTTCCGCATTATCAAGGCGTTGCCCCAGAAGTGGGGGAGGGGCTACTGCCAGCAGGTTCGACCATGCCGGCATCGTCAAGCGTAGGTAGGAATCTTGCGTTTGGCGGGCCCGAGCCGGCTGATTTGCTATAGCATTACGCCCGGAAAACATAACTACAAACCCCCACGGCGCCCGTCTGTCCGGGCCTGCCGTCAACGGCGCGAGTAACTTGTCCTATACGAAAGTGCGATGTTCCCGCGGCGGTGCAACCGCCCCGCGGAAGGCGACCAGCCAGCCTGAAGGTTCCCCGATTCGGATGCGCGTCCGTTGCGGCGTCCTGCTGCTGGCGTTCGTGCTTCTTTCGCTGGAGGGCCTCAGTGCATGGGCCCAGGAAGTGTTCGAGCTCGAACCCGAATACGTCTACGGCAGGAACCGCAAGCCGACCATCGGCTATCGCAAACCCGAGGTCTTCGATCCGCTCTCGGACCGGTTGTACCAGGCCGGCTACCGCAATTTCGCCCCCGTCGGCATCCCGGACGAACTGAAGGAGGTCCCGGCCATGGAACGCGTCCAGAAAATGGGCCGCATCCTGGTCTGTGCCGATGCCTGGTTCTGGCCGTTCTCGCGCACGGCGCGCAATAACGAACCGCCCGGGATTGAACTCGAAATCCTGCAGGCGATCGCCAGGAAGCATGGCTGGGAAGTCAGCATCGCCTGGGTCAACACCGGCATGCGTTTCGGCGTCGGTGTCACCTTCAGCACCTCGATCGACAGGGGCATCTGCGACATCTTCACCGGCCTGACCTACACCGGCGATGACCATCACATGCCCAAGCACAAGATGGCTTTCACCAAGCCGTTCATGAGCACCGGCTACGTGCTGGTCACGCAGGGACCCGCAACCGACGTGAAGACCCTGGACGACGCGAAACGGCTCGGTTTCAAGGTCGGCGTGCCGGCTTATTCGCCCATGAGCGAGTATGCGGAGGCGAACAACATCCCCGTGGAAACTTTTTTCCAGAACTATCAGGTGATCAATGCGCTGATCGAAGGCAAGGTCAACGCCGCCATGATCTGGTCGGGTGCCATTTCCCAGGCCAAGCTCGAGCATCCCGAGGGTGAATTCGAGATGGTCAAAGACTATCAGCCGCCTCCGGAGATGCGCTTCGACAACAACTGGGGAGTGAAGGAAAAGGAAGTGGAGCTGCTGCAGTTCATCAACGACGAGTTCGATGCAATGCTCAAGAGCGGCGAGACAAAGCGCATATCCGAACGTTACGGCGTGCCGTTTTATCCGCCGCTTTCCAGGTGAAAACGTTCACCACGTAGGGTATCCGTGCCCTCCGTGGTGAGTGTTTTTTTGTCTATTCAATGAATTCAGGCAACAAAGGGTGGAGATCATGATCGAAAAACTGATTGAATTGAGCGTCATGTCCGGCGGGCTGTTGCCGCTGATGGGGTTGCTGCTGCTGATAACCCTGGCGGTGATCATCGAGCGCTCGTATTTCTTCCACAAGGTGCTCAAATCCGGCCACGCCATGGAGCACGACCTGCAACTGGTCGAGTACCAGAATGCGGCCAAGCTCGGGGAACTCGCCACCCACTACGAAGGTTCGCTGCAACGCTCGATCATTTCCTCGGCGCTGGCGTCGCGCGGTTCCGATGCGCAAACCATGGACCGGCACATCGAAGAAGCCATCATGTGGCAGATGCCCAAGATCGACAAGCATGTCTGGGTGCTCGACACCTCGGTCACGCTGGCGCCGCTCATGGGCCTGCTGGGGACCATCATCGGCATGGTGCACGCCTTCGACATCCTGGGCACGGCGGGCACCGGCGGCGCGGCGACCAAGATGGTGACGGGCGGCATCGCGGAAGCGCTGGTCGCAACCGGCGCAGGCCTGTTCATCGCCATCATCGCGGTGCTGTTCCTGAACCATTTCAACAAGCGCGTGCGTCTTGCCCTGCACCAGATGGACCTGCTCAAGGTGATGGTGATCAACCGCTTCTACGGCGGCGGCTCCTCGCACCAGGGCGTATCGGTGCGTGAAGCGCATGCGGCCAGCGTCACCGAGATCAAGGCGGGGAGGGGACAGTGAGTTCCCGCTCGCGCAGCGGCTACTTCGACGCCAGCAAGCCGCGCGTCGAAGTGATCCCGATGATCGACATCATGATGTTCCTGCTGGTGTTCTTCGTGGTGATTTCGCTGAACATGATCGCCGGCTCCGGCGTGCAGATGGAAATTCCCAGTTCGAAGACGACGACGGAACTCAAGGCCTCGACCGTGACGGTCGGTGTCACCAAGGATGGCAAGGTGGTCGTTTCCGGCAAGCCGGTCACGCCTGACGAACTCAAGGCGAAGCTCAACCAGCTCAAGAAGGACGGGCCGGTCGACGTGGTGCTGGCCGGCGACAAGGATGTGCCGCTGCAGATGCTGCTCGGCGTGATGGACACCATCCGCGGATCGGGAATTTCATCGGTCGGCATTGCCGCCATCGCCGAGAAGAAATGACGTCGAAGGCAATACAGGCGAACGGCCCGCTCTGGGCCGATGCGCGCGATGTCGACGAGCAGGCACTGCCGCTGTGGCGCGCCGCGCTGCTAGCGCTCGGCCTCGAAATCATCCTGCCATTCCTGATCTTCGGCGTGAGCTGGTCCTTTCTGCCGGACTGGAATGATCCTCCGCCCACCGAGGTGATGTCGGTTCGCCTGGAGGAACCGCCGCCGCCGATGGAACTGCCTCCTCCCGAGTTCGAGAAAAAGAAAAAAGAGGAAAAGCCGCCGCCCACGAAGAAGATCAAGCGGGAAAAGAATCCCGTGCCGATCGAAATTCCGAAGCCACTGCCGGACGAGGTACAGGCCAAAATCGAGCTGCCCAAGCCGGAGAAAAAGAAGCCGGAACCGGAACCGCCGAAAGAAAAGGAGCCGGAGCCGGAACCCGAGCCGCCGCCGTTGCCCTCGGTCTTCCGCGACGTGAAGCCGGTGAAAAAGGTCAAGCCGAAGTATCCGCGCGAGGCCGAGGATGCCCACATCCAGGGCCGGGTCCGCGTGCGCCTGACCGTGGATGTGAACGGCAGCGTGAGCGAAGCGAAGATCCTGCTTTCGGAGCCACCCGGCGTGTTCGACGCGGCAGTCATGGAAGCCGTGGTTCAATACATTTTCAAACGCGACGCCACCAGTTACCAGGCCGACCAGGAGATCCGCTTCAAGCTGGACGAATGAGAGATTGGTCCCGCCGGGGGAGCCGGCGGCGGGACAGCCTTGTTTGTTTTCCGGTGCTCATGGTCTTGCTGGTGCCCGCTACGGCGGGTTTTTTGCTGCGTGGCGCGTGGTTTCTTGCTGTCCCGGGCGCCGCCAGGGTGTCGCCACCGGTCTTGCCTGCCGCAATTCTAGCCGGCGGGCTTGCGCGCGCGATACTCGGAAAATATTTTCAGCGCCAGATGCCGGTCAACCTCGGCGAAGCCGGAATCCCCCAGCGTGTGCATGACGCTGGCGGGTGGGGCGCACGCAGCGATGGTGTCCCAGTAGTAGCCCCACATCTGCGGCGTGTCGGATTGTTTCGAGGTGAACCGCGCCAGTGCCGGCACCACGCCGCGCATGTAGCCTTTCAGCAGCAACTCGATCAGCCTGCTTTCCGGACACGTGATCTCGAGGATGCAGAGCCGTCCGCCCGGTTTCAGGACGCGGTGGAATTCCCTGAACGCGACCGACAGGTCGGAGATGTGGCGCAGTGCGTAACCCATGCTCAGAAAATCGAAGCTCGCATCGGGGAACGGGATTTCTTCCGCGTAACCTTCTACCAGCGTGACGCCGGCAGGAAGTTTTGCGTTCTGCAGCATGCCGGCACTGGGATCGACGCCGGTTACCAGCGCCGGGTTGCCGACGATTTCAGCCGCTTGGCGCGCGACCAGTCCGGTGCCGATGCCGACGTCGAGTATTTTCATGTCCGGAGCGAGGCCGGCCCGAAGCAGCGCGTCCCGCCGGTACCGGGATCCGGAGCCGAAGCCGATCATGAATTCCGTGCGATCGTAGTCGGCGGCGGTGTCGTTGAACATGCTCTGCACCCAGCGCGGGCGGTTGCCCGCATCGCCGTAGTAGCCGGATAGCGGCGGATGCGGAGCGTGCACGACCTTGCTTGTCGGTGCCGGCGAAGTTGTCATGTGGGCGAGGCGTCGTCCTTGAAGTTGTCGGTTGCAGCTTGCCTGACCTGCGGTATCGCGTCACTCGCTATTTTCTTTATCTCGTACGCATTGTGACGCTCAGGGCTTCGTCGCGGAAGTCAGTATCGCAGGCATCGGCAGTTCGACCCGGCCGTCGTCCTTCAGATAGGCCTGGCCGCGCTGCTCGACTGCCGCGCGAATCCCCGCGTATGCCTCGGGTGTTTGCGCGCGCAGCAGGGCGGCGGTGCGCACCGTGCTGCGCTCGACCCCCTCGATCCATGCGATCACGGAAGGAAAGCGCCAGATCTGGGCAATCTCGATCGTGCGCGGATCGGCGAACCCCGCTGCTTGCAGGGTGCGGCGGCATTCCTGCGGCTCGCTGAACCGGAAAAACGAAGGTCCGGGCGGCAATCCCACATTGGTGTTGCCGTGCGCCTGCACCGCATCGAGCACGATGCCGAATCCGACCGCCCTTTCGGCCGTCGCCCAGACGGAAATGCCAAGCCTGCCGCCGTGGCGCAGGACCCGGAAGGCTTCCCTGAGCGCCTGGTCCGCGTCGGGGAAATGCAACAGGCCGAAGCAGATGACGACCGCATCGAAGCTCTCGTCGGCGAATGGCAGCGCCTCGGCATTGCCTTCGCGGAAGCGGATATCGGGATGGCGCGACGAGGCCAGCGCAACCATCTCCGAGGAAAAATCGAGGCCCGTGACCATGGCGCCCCTGCGCGCGGCCGCGGCCGCCACGTATCCGGGGCCCGTTGCGATGTCGAGCATTTTCATTCCGCGGGCGATTCCTGCCGCGTCGAGCAGCGGCTCGATGGACTGGGTGGTCAGGTTGCCGAAGAAGTCGTCGTAGGCCTTGCCGACTTTCTGCCAGGCGCCGTGTTCGAATGTGCCGAAAGTTTCCATGTTCTCCCGCGGCCCGAGGCATGCTGTGGCCCCGGGTTCCAGCTCAGTACGGCCCGATCTGGCTGCGTCGAGTATTGTCTTCAGCAGGCTCTGTCCGGGTTGGCGCGAATGTTACAGCAAAGAATGAAAAACGGGGCCGGGGTGCGCCGTGCCGCAGACGTTATCGTCTCCGGGCCCCATATTTTTTTTGGGCAGAGCGCTTTTGCATCCGGCGTGGGGCCGGACCGCTGTCAGAGGACTTCGTTCAGGAACTGCAGGATGGCCACCTCGTCGCGGCGCAGGGCCGCGGCCGGCGGTTTGCGCTTCGAACGGCGGGCCGTTGGGGCCTTGGATGCGCCGGCAATGAGGCCCTGCATGTAGGCATGCAGGAGTGCGGGATGGATATAGTACTTGCGGCAGACGGTTCGCGTGTTGCCCAGCCGTTCGGAAACCGCATCGATGGCGTGCAGGATGTTTTTTTTCGCTGACGCCTGCGTCTTCGCGGGTCCCATGTCGCGCAGCGCGACGCCAGCCAGCATTGTGCCGCCCCAGGTGCGGAAATCCTTGGCGGTGATGTCGCGGCCGGAGATCTCCCGCAGGTAGGAATTGACGTCGTCGGACGTGACGGTCTGCCGCTTGCTGCGTGCGTCCAGGTACTGGAACAGTTCCTGGCCCGGCAGATCCTGGCAACGCTGCACGATCCGGGCAATGCGCAGGTCGGCGACGGATATGGCATGTTGTACGCCACTCTTGCCGCGGAAGCTGAACTGCAGTGTGGCGCCGTTCACTTGCACGTGCTGCATGCGCAGCGTCGTCAGGCCATAGGAACGGTTCTCCTTGGCATACTCGTCATTGCCGACGCGGATCAGCGTCTTGTCCAGCAGCCGTACCACGGCAGCGAGAACCTGGCGCCGGCTCTGGTCCGGCGCGCCGAGGTCGCGCTCGGCCCGTGCCCGCACCGCCGGCAGCACTTCGCTCAGTTCGAGCATGCGGCGGAACTTCGACTGGTCGCGGGCCTCGCGATAGCGCGTGTGATAGCGGTACTGCTTCCTGCCGCGCGCATCGCGGGCGGTTGCCTGGATGTGCCCCCTTGGGTCGGGGCAGATCCAGACGTCGGTCCAGGCGGGGGGTATCGCCAGGGATTTGATGCGTTTTCTCTGTTCGGGATCGACAATGCGGCCGCCGTCGGGCTTGAAGAATATCCATCCCTTGCCGGCGCGCCGCCGGCTGATGCCGGCGGCCCCGTCGGTGACGTAGTTCAGTCCCGCGCGGCTGGCGGCCTTGCGGTGTTCGATGATGCGCGGAGAGGTCATCGGACGCGTACCCTGGAGAACAGTCCGGGTAACGATATGCCGGTGTCACGTCCGCTGGCAAGTCCGACCGCAAGCTTCGGTGCGTGCCCGGCCTGCCGCGCTGGCCTGATACCGGCCTCAGCGCGCCTTGTGCGAAGGCCTGTTCAGGTGTCGTACTTGAAGGAAATCAGCACTCGCGTCCGGAACGCGACAACCTTGCCGGCGTCCACTTTCATATCCATCTTGACGACTTCGGCGATACGAAGGTCCCGCAAGGTCGCGCCCGCGCTTTCGACCGCGTTGGTGGCAGCGTCTTCCCAGGACTTGGTGCTGGTGCCAATCACTTCAATGACTTTGTAGATCGGTTCTGCTGCGCTTTTTTTGGCTTTGGCGGTTTTCTTTTTGGCCATGACATTGCTCCCGATGATGGATTGAAGACAGATTAAGCCCGCATCATGCTACACCCGCGCGGCCTGCATCGGAACGCCATTACACGGCAGGCGAGTGCGGGTTTGTTGCAAAGCAGCGCCGGCGGAGAAGGTGTTCGAGGAATGCCACCGCCATGCATCCCCGTCGCGGATTATTTCTTCCTGGGTTGCGGCGACGCGCTGGAAGGGTCGCTGGTTTCGGTCTTGCTGCCTGAAGTGGATTGGCGTGCGGCATCGACAGCGGGGCGGTCTGTCTTCGTAGTTTCCGGGGTGACGGTGGCGCCACTGTGTCCTCCCGGATCCGGACCCATGGCGATCCGGTCGTCCATTGCGAATGCGATCAGCGGCAAGGACAAAGCCGCAGCGAGTAGAATTTTCATGCCGGGGCCTCCAGTGTTGGGTGGGCGAATATTTAGTGCCCATACCGGGTAGAACCTGTGGCAGGGAGTTAGTTCGCGAAATTAAGCCAGGACACGACACCGCTTCCCGCCGTGCGTCCGGTCGCAAAGCACGCAGTCAGCAGATAGCCGCCGGTCGGGGCTTCCCAGTCGAGCATCTCGCCCGCGCAGAACACGCCTGGCAGGGCACGGAGCATCAGGCAATCATCCAGTTCTTCGAATGCCACGCCGCCCGCAGTGCTGATGGCTTCGTCGATCGGTCGCGTGGCCACCAGGCGAAGCGGGAGGGCCTTCAGCGCGCGTGCGAGCAGGGCGGGATTATCGAAATCTCTGGCGTGGACCACTTCGCGCAACAGTCCGGTTTTCACTCCTTTGAGGCCCAGTTGCCTTTGCAAGTGGCTGGAGAAGGATCGAGACCCGCGCGGATGGGCGATCTCACGCTCGACGCGCAACGATTCGCGGCCGGGCAGGAGATCGAGATGCAGGATCGCGCCGCCGTTCGCGTGGATCTCGTCACGCAGCGGTGCGGACAATGCATAGACAAGTCCGCCTTCAATTCCCGTGTCGGTGACGATGCATTCGCCCTGCTGCCGGAAATTCCTTCCGGAAGCATCCGTGAATGACGCGACGATGGACTTGAGCGGCTGCCCCGCGAACTTGTTGCGGAAATGGTCGCTCCAGCCGATGTCGAAACCGCAGTTCGCCGGCCGCAGCGGTGCAACACGTATGCCGCGTTGCTCCAGCAGAGGGGCCCAGCCGGCGTCGGAGCCAAGCCGCGCCCAGCTACCGCCGCCCATCGCCAGCACAACCGCGTCGGTCTGGCGGGTTTGCTCGCCATGAACGGTCGCGAATCGCAGTTCGCCGCTTGGCGTCCATCCCAGCCAGCGATGGCGGGCGTGGAATTTCACGCCGGATTCGCGCAGGCGATGCAACCAGGCACGCAACAGCGGCGCCGCCTTCATCGCCGCCGGAAAGACGCGGCCGGAGCTGCCGACGAACGTTTCGACCCCGAGACCTTTCGCCCAGTCCCGCAACGCTGCGGCACCGAAGGATTCCAGCATCGGCTGGAAGTGCCCGCTGCTGGTGCCGAAGCGCGACAGGAAAAGGCTGCTTTCTTCGGAATGCGTGAGATTGAGGCCGCCTTTTCCCGCCATCAGGAATTTGCGGCCGACGGAGGGCATGCGCTCGTAGACGTCGACCCGCAAGCCGTGGGCAACGAGCACCTCAGCGGCCATCAGGCCCGCCGGGCCGCCGCCGATCACAGTGGCACAGAGTGAATCCTTGACGCGCTGGATACTCATGCGGAAAGGTTGAAGGGGCGCGCTGGGACGCCTGCGGCATTCGCCAGGAAATTGCAGAGGATTTGTGTTTTCGGGTTGGATGGCACCTGGCCATTATGCGGTGATTGCCCTGCATTGACCCTGTATGCGGGGCCATGATATACAGCGCTGGACTTTTAAGTGCTTGGACGGCGGGCGTGCCATGCGGCCGACCCGCCTTTTTAATTCCGGAGGATAGCAGTTGATGCCCGCCATTTCCCGTCGAGCGAACGAACTCGGCACCGAAAACGCTTTCGTGGTCCTCGCCGAAGTCAGCGCGCTCCAGCGCCAGGGCAAGGACATCATTTCCTTCTGCATCGGCCAGCCGGATTTCCCGACGCCGAAGAACATCCGCGAAGCCGGCGTCAGGGCGATCAACGAGGGCAAGCATGGTTACACGCCTTCGGCCGGCATCCTCGAACTGCGGGAAGCGGCAGCCAGCTACCTGAACCGCTCGCGGCGCATCAATGTCGCGGCCGATGACGTCGTGGTGGGCGCGGGCGCCAAACCCTTCATCGCCTATGCGATCGTCTCGACCACCGACCATGGCGTTGGCGATGAAGTGATCTACCCGGTTCCCGGCTTCCCGATCTACGAATCGCAGATCAAGGCGATGGGCGCGGTGCCGGTGCCGATCTACCTGCGCGAGTCGCGCGGCTTCAGTTTCGATCCGGCCGATCTGGAGGCGAAGATCACGCCGAAGACGAAACTCCTGATCCTGAATTCACCGCAGAACCCGACCGGCGGCATCATCCCGGAGAAGGACATGGAAGCCATCGCGGGAATCCTGCGCAGGCATCCCCAGGTGTGGGTATTCGCCGACGAAATTTATTCCCAGCTCTGCTACGACAGCGAGTTCTGTTCGCTCACGCAGTTCCCGGAAATGATCGATCGCACCATCATTTGCGACGGCGCATCTAAAACCTGGGCAATGACGGGATGGCGCCTTGGCTTTGCGGCGAACAGGGCACTCGCACCGGTGTTCACGCGCTGGGTCACCAATACGGATTCCTGCGCATCGCAGATCACGCAGTGGGCGGCGGTGGAAGCGCTGAACGGCCCGCAAGAGGACGCAAAGAAAATGCGCGACAGCTTTCTCGCGCGCCGCAACCTCATCGTCGGCTTGCTCAACAAGGTGCCCGGCGTGGCCTGCCAGAACCCCGGTGGCGCCTTTTACGCGTGGCCGAACGTCACGGAGGCCTGCAGGTTGATCGGCGCGAAGGACTCCGAGGACTTCCGCAAGCGCCTGCTGAATGAAGCCGGCGTGGCGGTGCTTGCGGACATCCACTTTGGCCCGCGCGTGCCGGACGAAGGCCAGCACATCCGCTTCAGCTATGCCGCTTCCAACGAAGCCATCGAGAAGGGCATCGCCCGCATAACGGATTTCATCAGGAAGAACACACGGAAAGCTGCTTGAGCTAATACCGCCTCGACCGTAAAGACAAAATATTTTCACCGCAAAGGACGCAAAGGGAAGCAGGAACAAATCACAAAGCAAGCGCGAAATAAAAGCCGGTTTGGTTTTCCTTGGCGTCCCTTGCGGTGAATGAGTTTGATCCAAAAATAATTGTGAGAGGGGGGGGTTCATGCCTTACGCAATTCAGACAAAAGACAAAGCAGGCAGCAGCCAGATCCGGGCGGACAACAGGACCGCGCACATCGAATACCTGACAACCAACAAGCATCTGTTGCTGGCGGCAGGTGCATTGATCGAAGACGACGGAACCGGCGGCAGCGGCGGCATCCTCATCGTCGACACTGACGACCGCAAGGAAGCGGAACGCTTCATTGCCGACGATCCCTTCAGCAAGGCCGGGTTGTTCGAAAAAGTCACCATCACGCGCTGGCGTAAAGCCTTTTTCGACAAGCTGCGCCTGATCTGATCACGCGAACGCCTGCAACTGCCAGGGCACGCGCGAATCAACCGCGACGGTCGGCGGGCGAGAGTCCTTCGATAGAGTTCAGAAGCGCCGGCTCAATCCCGCCGCGATCGACCAGTCTGCGGTGAGTTGTACGCCGTTTATATATGGGCAGATCGGAATCTGCACGAATCCATACAGGCGGGTCTTGTTGCCTGCCGATACACCGACGCCGGGTGACCGATGCAAATAGGTCCCGCCTGTATCTTCCGGTTCCGAGTTGAAGCCGGAGTCGCGGCCCTTCCAATGGGCATTGAAGGTTATCGATTGGCGTTGTGAATGTGACAGATTGCCGCAGGCGGTTCTCCGGGGCGCCGCGCAATGTTTCCCCGGATTGAATCCCGGAATGTATTGACACCCTTCCTTTAAATGATAACAATTCGCATTGCGATTCACCGGACCGAGTACGGCTTCGGAGGATTGGCGTTCGGGGTTTCCCGCCGCCGCAAGCCAGGGTGCTTTCCTGAATCATTAGGATCCAAGAAACGGATTTTCATTGAACGCTTCTGCACTCGAACCCATCCCGCATTCGCGCTCGACGCTGGCTGCTGTCGTGATCGCGCATGTCGCTGCCGGCCTGCTGGTCGTGCAGTTATTCGAGGCCAGGCGATACATCGACAGGCAATACATCGACCCGGCGCCGCTGATGGTCGATCTGCTGCCGGCTTCCGAGCAGAAGGTCGATACGGCACCGCAGCCGTTGCCGCGCGTTCCCGAGCCGGTTCGGGAAATCAGGCCCGAGCCCGTCCCGCTTAAACCCGAGCCAGTCGCGCTTGAACCCGAGCCAGTCAAACTTAAGCCCGAGCCCATCGTTCCCAATGCACCGAGGCCGATCGAGCGTGTCGTCAGGCCGGAACCAGCCGCCGAGCTCGCGCCGCCGCCCCAGATGGCACCGCCAGTCGCACCGCCAGTCGCACCGCCGGTTACGCTGCCGTCGGTGATTACGCCCGTCACGCCGTTGCCGCAACCGGTGGTGGCCGCGCCGGAACCGGCCGCGATCACCATTCCCGTTCCGCCTGCCCCTGTCGCCGTGCCCCAGCCAGTCGTGCCGCCCGTGGCGGAAATGCAGGAAGTCACCATGACCGCACAGACGTTAACAGCGGTTTACCTGCGCAATCCAAAGCCTTCCTATCCTGGAATGTCGCGCCGGCTCGGCGAGCAGGGCACGGTATTTCTGCGCGTGTTCATCACCGCCATCGGCAATCCGACCCGCATTGAATTGAAGACCAGCTCCGGATATCCGCGGCTCGACCAGGCCGCGCGGGATGCGGTACAGCGTTGGAAGTTCGTTCCGGCAAAGCGCGGGGATCAGGCGGTCGACGCCTGGGTGGTCGTGCCGATCAAGTTCTCCCTCAAAGGATAGGTTTCATGGCAAGCGAGCAATCCTACGGCGTAACTTCCTTCCTCGGTCAAACGGATGCCGTGGGCATTGCCGTGCTGCTGATCCTGCTGGTGATGTCGATCGCCACCTGGTACCTGATCCTCCTCAAGAGCGTGCGCAACGCGCAGATGCGCCGCCGCGTGCGCGATTCACTGGACAGTTTCTGGAGCGCCCCCTCGATCGATGCGGTAGCGGCGCAGTTCGCGCAGGAGCAGCCGCAAGACCCCTTCGCGCGCGTGGCCGCCCAGGGCCTGGAGGCCAGCCGCCACTACCGAAAATCTTCATCGGCGGGCCTGACGGAAGCGGGTGGCCAGGGCGAGTTCCTGACGCGCTCGATCCGCCGGGCCATAACCCGTGAGACCGCTGCGCTTGAAGCAGGCCTCACCGTACTGGCCTCGGTCGGCAGCACGGCGCCATTCGTCGGCTTGTTCGGCACTGTCTGGGGCATCTACCACGCCCTTATCAGCATCGGCATGAGCGGAGCGGCAACCCTTGATGCCGTCGCGGGCCCGGTGGGAGAAGCATTGATCATGACCGCGGCCGGACTGGCGGTCGCAATTCCCGCGGTGCTTGCGTACAACGCATTCACCCGCGGCAATCGTGTCGTGCTGGCCGAGCTGGACGGCTTCGCCCACGACCTGCATGCCTTCCTCACCACCGGCGCCAAGCTCGACAGCGGCAGCTTCGCCCGGACAACGCCAAAACCCGTCGCTGGCACAGCGGCGAAATCGAAGGTGGCGTGATGGCATTCGGCGGATTCAGCGACAACGACAGCGGCCGGCCGATGGCGGAAATCAACATGATCCCGCTGATCGACGTGATGCTGGTGCTGCTGATCATTTTCATCGTGACGGCGCCGCTGCTGACGCATTCGATCAAGATCAACCTGCCCACGGCCACCACGCAGACCAATCTGGAAAAACCGGACACGGTCACCCTGTCGATCGACGCCACGGGCAATCTGTTCTGGAACGACAAGGGAATCAGCGACGCGCAACTGGCCGCGAATCTTGCGGATGCATCGCGGCGCACGCCGCAGCCCGAGTTGCATTTGCGCGCCGAGAGAACGACTCAGTACCAGAAGCTGGCCGAAGTCATGGCGGCCGCACGCAACGCCGGAATGGCGAAGATCGGCTTCATCACCGAGCCCGTGAAGAAATGAACAACAAGAATGCGGACATGTGCGGCGAGCCCATGTCGGGAGCCGGGCCGCGGCCGGACCAGCATGTCCGCACCCTGGTGCCGCGGCGCATGACGTCCACCCGGGAACTGCTTGCGGGCGGCAACGAGGTGCAGATCGAGCACAACGGAGAGATCTACACCCTGCGCCAGACCAGCAATGGGAAGCTGATACTGACCAAATAAATCCAGCCTCGGGCAGACTCCATCCCCCACCCCTCTTCACGCAACTGTGCAACGTCGATCGAGTCTGCCTGGGGCGGTCCGCGCTAGCGCCGGGTAAACGTATCCGTCGGCTCGCGCTCCAGCAGGATGTCCTGCATGCGCGTCTCGATTGCAGGTTTGATTTTCTGGTGCGGCAGGATGTAGAACTTTCTGGTTTCGATGGCCTGAAATACGATGTCGGCCACCTGATCGGCGGATATGCGGCCGGACTGAACGGCATGCCGGAGCTGTTCTTCGTGCTCCAGGTCGGCGGCCGACTTCTTGCGGTCTTCCCGCAGCAGGGCCGGCCTGTTGCGTTCCGAGTCGGAAATTCCCGTGGGAACATAAGCCGGACACAGAACCGAAACTCCAAGTTTCGAATGTGCCACGACAAGATCCTGGTGCAGGCATTCGGACATGGTCACAACCGCATGCTTGGAGACACAATAGCTGCCCATCCCTGGCGGAGACAACAGCCCGGCGACCGACGCGGTGTTGACGATGTGGCCTTCTGAGTTCTGCTGGATCATCCGCGGGATGAAGGCACGAATGCCGTGAATGACGCCCCAGACGTTTACGCCAAGCACCCACTCCCAGTCCTTTTCGGTCTGCTCCCAGATTGTTCCGCCCGGGGCCACACCGGCGTTGTTGCACAGCACATGCACGCCGCCGAATGTTTTGAATGCCTTGTCCGCGAGGGCCTCGACCTCCGCGCCCTTCGAAACATCCGTGCGGACGGCGAGGACGGCAATGCCCGCCTGCTCGAATTCGGCGCGGGTCTTGTTCAGCGCATCGGGTTGCACGTCGGCAAGCACGATCTTCATGCCGGCGCGGGCGAAGCGCAGCGCCATGGCGCGGCCGAGTCCGCTTGCGCCTCCCGTGACGACCGCAACGCGATCCTTGAACTCTTTCATCGACGCAATCCCCGACAAGATCTTGTTCTGATTTTAGCATGCACCTTCGGCCATCCTTTGCGTGGCAGGGTTTCCGGGCGGATGGTATTCTCGCTGGGCCTTGACAAAGCAGGAGAAGAATTCAATGCATGACGATTTCGTCGGAACGATGCCCGTGCAGGAGCGGCATAGCTTCGACGTGCCGGCGCTGGAACGTTACCTCCGCGGGCACGTGGAGGGATTTCCGGGATCGCTGGAGGTCGAGCAGTTCAAGGGCGGCCAGTCCAACCCCACGTTCATGCTCAGGGCCGGAGACCGGCGCTATGTCCTGCGCAGGAAGCCCCCAGGCAAGCTGCTGCCTTCCGCGCATGCGGTCGATCGCGAGTACCGGGTCATCACCGCCCTGCGCGAAACCGATGTGCCGGTCGCCAGGACCTACTGCCTGTGCGAGGACGATTCGGTCATCGGTACGGCGTTCTATGTAATGGACTACGTGGCGGGGCGCGTCATCTGGGATCCTTCGCTGCCCGGCATGAGCAACGACCAGCGCTCGGCGCATTTCGACGAACTCAATCGCGTCATCGCGGCATTGCACTCGGTGGACTACGCAAAGATCGGGCTTGGCGACTACGGCAAGCCGGGCAGCTACATCGAACGCCAGATCAGCCGCTGGTCCAGGCAATATCGTGCGTCAGAAACCGAACGCATCGAGGCCATGGAAAACCTGATCGAGTGGCTGCCGAAAAACATTCCTGAGGGTGACGAGACGACGATCGTCCATGGCGACTACCGGATGGACAACGTCATGTTCCATCCGACCGAGCCGAAAATCCTCGCGGTGCTGGACTGGGAACTCTCCACCCTGGGCCATCCACTGGCGGATTTTTCCTATCACTGCATGACCTGGCGGCTCACGCCGGGGCAGTTCCGCGGCATGCACGGCGTGGACTTCGCGTCGCTGGGCATCCCTACGGAGGAGCAGTACGTCGATGCTTATTGCAAGCGCAGCGGCCGCACCGGCATTCCGAACCGGGACTTCTACATGGCCTACAACATGTTCCGCCTGGCCGGCATCCTCCAGGGCATCATGGGTCGCGTTAAAGATGGCACGGCCGCGAGTGCCCATGCCATGGAGCAGGGCAAGCGCGCGCGTCCGATGGCGGAGGCGGGCTGGGAACAGGTCGAGAAGATACTCAAGGGAAACTCATAAGCGCGCAACGCAGAGTTCGCGGAGTGCGCAAAGAGAAATCCTGAGAAGCGTGAGCCGATTTCCGTGACAATACCTGAACGTCTATGGTGGGCACCGCACCGCATTCGATTGAGGTACTCGTTTGCTTTTTCTCCGCGTCCATTGCGTACTCTGCGTTTAGAGCTAGGGGTAAAAAATGAAAGCAGTGCTGTGTAAGGAATTGGGTCCGCCCGAGAAACTCGTGGTCGAGGAGGTGCCGTCACCGAAAGCCGCGAAGGGGCAGGTGGTGGTCAGCGTGAAAGCCTGCGGCGTGAATTTTCCTGACACGCTCATCATCCAGGGCAAATACCAGTTCAAGCCCGAACTGCCCTTCTCGCCTGGCGGCGAAGTGGCGGGCATTGTCAAGGAAATCGGCGAAGGCGTGACGCGCATCAAGCCAGGCGATCGCGTTATCGCGTTCAACACCTGGGGAGGTTTTGCGCAGGAGATCGCCGTCGATGCTGAACGCACGATTCCCATGCCGGACAACATGGATTTCGCATCGGCGTCTGCATTCGTGCTGACTTACGGCACTTCGTATCATGCCCTGAAGGATCGCGCCGATCTCAAAGCCGGCGAAACCATGCTGGTGCTGGGCGCCGCGGGGGGCGTGGGCCTGGCGGCGGTCCAGCTTGGCAAGGCCATGGGGGCGCGGGTCATCGCCGCCGCTTCAAGTGATGCGAAACTTCAGGTATGCAGGGAAAACGGGGCGGACGAAGGCATCAATTACGCAACGGAAGACCTGCGCGCGCGCATCAAGGCAATCACCGCTGGCAAGGGCGTTGACGTGGTCTACGATCCCGTCGGCGGATCGTACTCGGAACTCGCCCTGCGCGACATGGCGTGGAAGGGACGGTTCCTGGTCGTGGGATTCGCGGCCGGCGATATTCCGAAAGTACCGCTCAACCTGGCCTTGCTGAAGGGGTGTTCGATCGTCGGCGTGTTCTGGGGCGCGTTCACCAAGAACGAACCCGATCACAACCGCGAGAACAATTGGGAACTGATGAACCTGTTTGCGGCCGGCCAGGTCAAGCCGCACATTCATGCGACTTACCCGCTGGAACGTGCGGCCGAAGCCCTCAACGAAGTCATAAACAAGCGTGTGACCGGCAAGGTCGTGCTGACGACAGGTTAGACCTGAGTCAGCACGACGGGGCCTATTGATCTATCTCGTGGTGCACGTCAGGCAGACATTCAGCCTGGTTGAGGTCGTTGTGGTGGTCGTGATTGGCACTTTCACTGTCGTTTGCGGCGTTATGGCCAGCACTGAAACTGAAGTGCTCTCTTTCAGTACCGGAACAGAAAGACCCGTAGTCAGATCCTTCTGCAAAGAGATTTCCGGCTTGATGGCTTGCTCCAGCGTCACCGGTTTGATCATGCTGAGGTTGGCAACGGTCTTCATGTCGGGGATCGCAAGCTTCTGTTCCAGTCCGGCCACCGGCGTGATCGGGAGAATGGTCTTCGGCGGCAGGATGATTTCCTTCGGCGCGGCGAAGGAGCTGACAAGCACGGGAGCGGCGGCGAGCGATCTTTTCTGCACCGGGGCTGGCGGCGTCGCTATCGGGTCGGACGCGGCCGGCTTTGCGTTGTCGCCAAGAACCCGCTGATTCTCGTTCAGGTCGGTCACGGCCTGGCCTATTGTGCCGCCGCCGAAGACTACGCTGGCCGGATCGGTCAATAAATTACCTCCGACCTTGATCCGGTCGATCAATTCCGTCTTGCCATCCTTGCTGATTCCGGGAACGTAGCCGACAACAGTCCTGCTGATCCTGGTATCGCCGTCCTTGGTGGTGAGCACCGATTCTTCCTTGAAGCCGCGGACGAAGGTGCCCCAACGCCCGTCTTTCAGCTTGCCTTCCTTCAGGTAAAACGCTTCGTGGTCACCCTTGTCGAATTTGATCTTTGCGTTTGGCGTATCGACCTCGAACTTGTGGGGTTTCTTGTCGGGGTTGGCGATGCGCAGGCCGCCAAGGTCCAGCTTGAACTTGTGTGGCTCGCCGCCGTCACCCAGTTTCTCGAGCCTGAGCAGGCTGTTCTGCCTGACCGCGACGATAGCTTTCTCATCGGTCATGATCTGCACCGACGCACCCTCCGGCACCTTTACGGAATAGCCGGGAGGAATGATCTGGCCCTTTTTGGCGGGAGTTTCCTTGCCCTGCAGGTCGATCAGCATGGGCTGGAGATTCGCGCCGGATACGAACATCACGCGCGGCGGCTCAATGGCCTGGGCGAGGCCGCTTGCCAGCAGCACGGCGGCGAGCGGCAACAGGTTCGGAAAACTGCGGAATGTTTGCGGCTTCATGGCGGGCTCCCTTGCGTGTCCGGATGCTTGCTATTTGGTAATCGTAGTGGTGGTGGGGGATCTCAGTATTGTGGTGGTGGTCGGCGCGATCACCGGTTCCGTAATCTTTGTCGTCGTCGTTGTAATCGGCGCAATCGTGGTCGTGATCGGGCTTGTTATCGTAGTGGTGGTCGGCGCCTTGAATGTCGTCGTGGTCGTCGTGGTCGGGGCGGTCAGAATGTCCGTGGATCTGAGCGTCGTAGTCGGTATCGTTATCGGCTCGATCAGGGCCTTTGTCTTGAGCGGAGAGGAGATCGAGGTATCCAGGATGGTGGTAGACGATCTGATTGTGGTATCCGCTAGCGGAGTCGTCAGGGTGGTCGTTCCCAGGTCCTTCACCGTCGTGGCATCCAGAGGGCTGCGAAGGTTGGTCGTGGCGTCCTTGCTGTCAGGCGTCTCCCGCTCGCCCTTTACCGTCGAAAGGGAACGCGCGGAACTGCCTTTCACCACCCCTTTCTTGGGGTCACTTTCATCAGCATCCTTGGAATCCTTCTGCTGATCCTTCACGACATCCGGCCTCCGGGACTTGGATTCAAAGAACTCCGGTATCTTCGGAAGCAGCACCGGCGCTATGCCCTTGCCAGGCGTGAACCCGACCTGGTTCGGATTGACGATCAGCTTGCCCTTGTCCGTTTCGATGATGGTCGCGCCGCGATAGACGCGGTCATAGGTGCCGGCCTGGAAGCCTCCCGTTGCGTTGGGAGGGATGACCACCGCTTCGTGATCCGTGCCGCGAATGCCGATGGTTGCACTGGGCGTCAGGATCTTGTAGTTCTCCTTGTTGCGGTTGCCGATCAGGCCGGTGATCGCGCGAAAGCCGCCCTTGATCAGAGACACCAGCTTGCGCTCCGATCCGTCCTCGCGTCCGTTGAACACGTATTGGGTTAGTTTCATCTGGGTGTCGGGACGCACCGCGACCAGTCCGCCGTCGCTCATGCGGATCTGCGCCGAGCCGCTAACCCCGGTGATGATGGTTTCACCGGGATTAAAGGCTTCACCTTTGACCGGAACGCGCTCCACACCGGATCCGGACACGACCTTGATATCCCCGATTACGAACTGGAACTTGCCGGCTTCGACGGCATGCCCGATTCCAGGCAGCGTAAAGACGATCAAAAAGGCGGCTAGCGTTGTGAGTTTACTGATATCGAGGGACATTTTAGTCGTTGTCATTTATCGCCACTAAAAGGCTACCAACGGAAGTCACGCCGCAAATTGAGTGCCACGTCCCCCCGTTTGAACCCATATAGTGGAATATTCGACTCATTCTTTGTATAGCTAAGCTGGGGCCGGATGCTCCACTTGTCGTTGAGCTGCCAATTCATGCCAATAGTGACGTCGTAGAGCCAGTCCGCCCGCTTCACCAGGAAGGTATCGCTCAGGTTGTCATACTTGGTCCGCTGGGCGCCGGCTGTGGCGAATACCCCCACTTTTTCGCCGAGTGCGGTCTGAACGAACACGCGTGTGCCTCCCAGCAATGCAGCCCCGTCCGGCCGCCCGCCAACGTCGTCTTCACGCCCGCCGTTCAGGTTGATGGAGAACAGCGTGCGGCCGGATGCCAGCACGTGCAGCCAGCCGAGGCTGAGCAGGCCCTGGTCGAAATCGCTGCTCTCAAGAACATCGGAAAGATGGCGATAGCTTGTGTATTGACCGCTCAGGCTTAACTGATCCTGGTTCCCAGCCTGATAGCGCCATTCCGCATTACCGCCGTAGCTTTCGCGATAGGCTTTCTGGTCGAGGAAGAAGCGGCCGCCCGTCGTGCCCAACCGGAAGAAATGCCGCCCGAGATTCAGGCCGACGCCGACGCGGCCGTCCAGCGTCCCGTAATTGGCGGTATCGATGTCCTCGTAGCCGCGGTAGCGTGCGTCGCCGCCCGCGTAAACCGACCATCGCGGGCTGAGGACATATCCCATTTCCGCGCCCAGCGCCATCGTGCCGTAACTGTCCTCGGTCTCCAGGCTGGATGGGTCGAGGAAAAAGGGCTGGTTGTTGGCGCCGGGCAGGACGATCGGATTGTCCGCAGTAGAGCTGTTCACGTTACTGTCGTAGCCGCCGCCGAGTTCCACGTAGGCGCTGAGCGCGAACCGTTTCGGTGCCTTGGCCTGTTCAATTGCCTGCAGATAGCGCTCTGCATTGGCTTTCAGGTCTGGCGGCGGGGATTGCGCCAGCACCGCCTGAAATTCCTGGGTGGCGCGGGCAATGTCTCCGATCTGAAAGTAGGACCGCGCAAGGTCCAGGCGCACGCCCAGATAGCGCGGTTCGACCGCAAGCACTCGCTCGAAGACGAGCGAAGACTTTTCCGGGTTCCCGCTCTCAAGTGCGGCAAGTCCCAGCAGATAGTCGTACTTGAGATCACCCGCCAGGTCGAACTCGTAAGGTTCCAGCAGATCGTAGGCTTCCTGCGCCTTGTTCGCGCGCAGCAGATCCTCCGCCATCTGCAGGTCAGGTCCGGCCGCAGAAACGCCGGGGGCAATCAACAACAGGGCGAACCAAACCACCCTCCCTAGGTGTCGTGCACGCATGGCTATGTTCCTGTTATTTATACTGATGACTTGCAGGCCATAAGATTACACTGCGGAGCAGGACAGTCAAGGAAACGGGTCCTCGGCAGGCCTTGGCCGCCATGCTGTCGCACTGCGGTTTCATTCGATTGCTGCCAGAGCGGACGCCGGTGACGGTGTCGCTGCACGAGCTCGGCCTTTAGTCCTGCGGTCTGCCGCAAGCCCGACCCGCCATCATCCATTTCGAGGGGATCGAACATGCTGAAACTATACGAACATCCGCTCTCCGCGTATGCGATGAAGGTCAAGATCGCGCTCAACGAGAAAGGTATCGACTACGAAATTGCGATTCCGGAAGGGATGTCGGCGGGTACGGCCGGCGGCGAATTCGTGGAGGCGAATCCCCGCGCGGAGGTGCCGACGCTGATGGACGGCAATTTCCGGGTATTCGACTCCACCGTGATACTGGAATACATCGAGGAAAAATGGCCGGACCCGCGACTGCTGCCAGGGACGCCGGCCGGGCGCGCCCGGGTCCGCATGATCGAGGACGTGATGGATACGCAATACGAGCCGAACAACTGGGGAACCTTCGAGGTTCTCCGGTATCGGCGCGCGACCGGGGGGCTGGCGGACACGCTGCTGGCCTTCGGAAAGAAGAATATCGAACGGTTGCAGGTCTGGCTTGATCGGGAACTGGGCAAGCGCTCCTGGTTCAATGGCGATGATTTCGGCTGGGGCGATCTCGCGGTGATTCCCTACCTGAACCGATCTGCGGGGTATGGTTACCTGCCTCCAAAGGGGTCCAATCTGCTTGCCTGGTTCGAACGCGTCAACGAGCGCGCAAGCGTGGCAAAGGTGAGGGCGCAGATGCAAGCCACACTGGAGAAAATGCCTGACCTCGGCGCCATGCTGGGCAGCGGGCAGGTGGTACGCCAGTATCGTGACCACAGGCTGGAATGGATGATTGCCGCCGGAGGCATTTCCGTTGTTCTGGAGGGAATGCAGAAGCAGACGATCCGGTTCAGCCGCTATCCGGAGTGAGCGGCCGCCCGAATTTCGCAAGTTAAAGGAGCATGGTGATGGCTGAAGCCGTAATCATCGAAGCATTGCGTACGCCTTTCGGACGCCGCGCAGGCGCGCTCCGCGAGCAGCGTCCCGACAGCCTGCTTGCCTTCGCCATCGACGGACTGCTGCAGCGGGCCGGCATCGATCCGGGCAGGATTGAAGACGTGATCGATGGGACGGTGACTCTGGCCGGGGAGCAGGGGGCGAATCCGGCTCGGCTCGCCGTGTTGTTGTCCAGGCTGCCGCAACATGTTCCCGGCGTGTCGCTGAACCGCATGTGCGGGTCGAGCCAGCAGGCGGTGCATTTTGCCGCCCAGGCCGTCGCATCGGGAGACATGAATTACGTCATTGGAAGCGGCGTCGAGAGCATGAGTCGCGTACCGATGTTCCTGGATATCAATCTTGGCCGCGATGCTTCCGCCTTCGAGAGCCTGAACCCGGAACTGTTCCGCCGCCACGAACTGATCCACCAGGGAGAGAGTGCCGAACGTGTCGCCGACAAGTGGGGACTGTCGCGCCAGGCGGTGGACGATTTTGCCAAGGACAGCCACCGCAAGGCCGCACAGGCGCAGAAAGCCGGCGCCAACCGGGAATTGCTGCCGGTGCCGGGCGTCGGGCCCGAAGGGCAGGCGCTGACGCTGGATCGGGATGAAGGCGTGAGGGCGCAGATCGACGAAGCGAAGATGGCAGCGCTGAAGCCGGCCTTCCGGCCACAGGGAAAAGGCGTGGTGACGGCGGCAAATTCCAGCCAGATTTCCGATGGCGCATCGGCCGTTCTGGTCGCCAACCGTGAAGTCGCCATTGCCGATGGCTTCAAGCCCAGGGCGCGGTTTCGCGCGCGCGTTGCGGTGGCCTCGGATCCGACGCTTCAGCTCACCGGTGTCATTCCCGCCACGCGGCGGGCGCTGGAAAAGGCAGGAATCACGATCGCGGATCTCGACTGGATCGAGATCAATGAAGCATTTGCCACGGTCGTGCTGTCCTGGGCCCGGGACGTCGGTGCGGACATGGACAAGGTCAATCCCTGGGGTGGGGCGATCGCGCATGGCCATCCGCTGGGCGCGACCGGGGGCGGATTGATGGCAAAAATGCTCGCCGGCCTGGAAGCCACGGGCGGCACGCTCGGCCTGCAGGTGATGTGCATCGGCCACGGGCAGGCAACGGCGACCATCATCGAACGGATCTGAATCTGCCTTCACCGCGGGTACTTCAGGCCAGGTCAGGGTATCTGCGGTTAACGATTCGCCTTACCTGGGAATCAGGATCGTACCGTTGACGACCATCGTGATGCGGCTGGTGCCGCCTTCCATCGGCGGCGGCGCAGGCGCGGAATCCGACATGGCCTTCATCATCACCATCGGCTGGGGCGGCGCGTAGCCGCCCTCGGTGGAAACATTGGCCTCCAGCACGTCAAAGCCGCCACCCTTGAATCCCTTCGTCACCATTTCCGCCTTGCGCAGGAACTCGGCAATGGCACCCTGGGTGAGGCCATCCTCCGTCTTCGCGCGAGCCGCGGGAGACACCGAAAAGTCCACCGAACCGAGTTGCATGCCGGTCTGCAACTTGCCGATGGCCTCGGCCATAAGCCGGAAATCCTCGCCCTCGAGGGCGATTTCCGAGCGCGAGCGCCAGCGCACGATCTTGTTCTTGTCCGTCACCGGATAGCTGGTATAGCCGGAAGTCTTTGCCCGCAACCTGGCAAAGCTCTTTGCGAGCTTGAGGCCGTCGCTGGTGGCGCGGTTAACCTTGTCCGCGAGCCGTGTCGAATCGGTATCTTCCATTTCGACGAACAGCGAGGCCCGCATCACGTCGTTGTCGACTTCCATCGAAGCCCGGGCGTCCAGATTGACTTTGGTCCCCTTGGGATCCGTGATCGTCGCCGTCCCGGCCTGGGCGCCGGCCATCACTGACCACAGGATGGCTGCAGCAAACACGCTTTTCATCGGAATTCCTCCTAGCGCAGGATTGCGCGGAAACCTATCATAGCGGTTCATTTTCTCACCCGGCGACCATGGCAGACAACGAAAAGCGCGGCTTGCGCCGCAATCTCACCAACTACGGCGATCCCGACTTCTCCGCCTACCTGCGCCGCTCCTTCGCGCGTTCGATGGGTTACTCGAAGGACTTGCTGGAGCGTCCTATCATCGGCATCGCGCAATCGGCCAGCGGTTTCAACAACTGCCATCGCAACATTCCCGAGCTGGTGGAGGCGGTCAAGCGCGGTGTGCTCAGGTCCGGCGGACTGCCGATCGATTTTCCGACCATCTCCCTGGGCGAAGTCTTCCTCAGCCCTACCAGCCTGATGTTTCGCAATCTCATGGCCATGGACGTCGAGGAAATGGTGCGGGCGCAGCCGATGGACGCCGTGGTGCTCATCGGCGGCTGCGACAAGACGGTGCCCGCGCAGCTCATGGGCGCCGCATCCGCCGATGTGCCCGCGGTGCAACTGGTCACGGGGCCGATGATGGCCATGCCTTTCCATGGTGAGCGCCTGGGCGCGTGTACCGATTGCCGGCGTTTCTGGGGAAAGTACCGCGCCGGCGAAGTGAGCGATGCCGGCATCGACGAAATCGAGGGCAACCTGGCGACCACCGCGGGAACCTGCGCGGTGATGGGCACGGCGAGCACCATGGCGTGCCTCACGGAGGCCCTGGGCATGAGCCTGCCTGATACCGCCGCGATTCCCGCCGTGCATGCCGACAGGTTGCGCGCTGCCGAGGCGTCCGGCGTCCGGGCCATGGAAATGGCAAGGATGAAGGGGCCACGCCCATCCGAGGTGATCACCGAAAAATCCGTCGAGAACGCACTGAGGGTCCTGCTCGCCATCGGTGGCTCGACCAATGCCATCATCCACCTGACAGCGGTGGCGGGACGCCGCGGCATTGCGATATCGCTGGACCGGTTGAACAAGCTTTCGGACGAAACGCCGGTGCTCGTGGATCTCAAGCCTACCGGCAGCCACTACATGCAGGACTTCCATGCCGCCGGCGGCATGAGCGCATTGCTGGCGGAACTCAAGGATCTTCTTCACGTCGATTGCATGACGGTCGCCGGGGAGAGTCTTGGCGAGCGGCTCGCGCGCGGCGTGCCGTTCGTCGATCGCGGCGTCATCCGTCCGCGCTCCGATCCGGTTTCTGCCGTTGGCGGCCTGGTAGCCCTGTTCGGCAGCCTGGCGCCGCGAGGTGCGATCCTGAAGCGCGCTGCAGCCGATGCGGGCTTGTTCGAGCGCGAGGGCAGGGCAGTCGTTTTCGAATCGCTGGAAGATCTTTCGGCGCGCATCGACTCGCCCGATCTCGACGTGACCAAAGACGATTTCCTCGTGCTCAAAAATGCGGGGCCTCTGAGTCCTTCGGGCATGCCGGAAGCCGGTTATCTGCCAATCCCCAAGAAACTGGCGCAGAAAGGTGTGAAGGACATGGTGCGCATCTCCGATGCGCGCATGAGCGGAACGGCATTCGGAACCGTGGTGCTGCATGTGAGCCCGGACGCTGCTTCCGGCGGGCCGCTCGCCGCCGTGCGCAATGGCGATCGCATCCGGTTATCGGTAAAGGAGCGGCGCCTCGATCTTCTGGTCGGCGAACAGGAACTGGCCCGGCGGTTAAAGTCGATAGCACCGGCGCCGTCACCGGCGCGCGGCTATGCCAGCCTGTATCACCGCCATGTCCTGCAGGCCGACGGCGGCTGCGATTTCGATTTTCTGCGCGGATAGGGCTGAATAGCGCCGCGATGATTGGGCTGCGGCCAGCGCTCCGGGCATTCCGACCCGGCCTGCTGTTTCGGGGACTACACACCTGGCGGCGGGGGTGCGCAAATTGCACCACGCCGGACAGGTAATGCTTGCCTTCAGCCCTTCATGCTGAGGTCATAGAACCGGAAGGTGTTCCGGCCCGCCTGCTTGGCGTGATACATGGCTTTGTCAGCGATGCGGATCAGCATTCCCGCATCGTTGCCATGTTCCGGATGGATGCAGATGCCGAGGCTGGGCGTGATGTGAACCTTCTCGCCGGCGACGAAAAATTCGCTGCTCAGCGAACGCAGGAGCTTCTGAGCGATGAGCGCAGCGTCGTCGCTGCTGCGCAGTTCTGGCAGCACCAACACGAATTCGTCCCCGCCAAGCCGCGAAACCGTGTCGACTTCACGCAAGCTGGCGCGAATGCGCTCGGCAACCTGCTGCAGCAGCATGTCGCCGACGTGGTGGCCGAGGTTGTCGTTGATATCCTTGAAATGGTCGAGGTCCATGAAGATGACCGCGGTCTTCGACTGGTTGCGCTGCGACACCGCGAGAGCCTGTTCCAGCCGGTCCATTAGCAGGATGCGGTTGGGCAGGTTGGTCAGCGAATCGAAATGCGCCATGCGGCGGATCTGCTCTTCCATGTCGCGCCGGGCCGTAATGTCGATGAATGCCGCCACCGCGCCGTAGACTTTGCCGGCGGAATCCCGCAGCGGTGCCGCATTGCCGATCAGGTGCCGGATGCTGCCGTCATCGAAAACGACGTCCTCTTCGAAATCCCTTACCTCAATGCCGCGGAATGCCGCCATCTGCACCGGCAGCTCGTGGGTTTCGAGGGCGCGGCCGTTGCGGAACTCGCGGAAGTGGCCCGGACGCCCCTCCTCCGGTCCGGTGGGGGAGATATTGCTTCCCTGAGGCAGGCGCAGCAGGTCGTAGGATGCGCGGTTGCCGGTAATGACCTTGCATTCCGCATCGTGGGCGATCCATACGGCGGCCGGCACGGCGTCAAGCACGATCTTGAGTTCCGCCGCGCGCTGACGCTGCTTGCGCTCGCTTTCCATGAGCGCTCGTTCCATGCGCTTGCGGTCGGTGATGTCGTTGGCGACCAGCGAGAGGCGCACCACCTTGTCGTTCTCGATGGAGGGGGACAGGCTGACGGCAACGTCGACGAACTTCCCATCTTTCTGTTGCCACACGGTTTCGTAGTTGAGCGTTGCCTTGCCTTCGGTGACCTGGCGCAGGCGTTTCGCGTCTTCGTCGCGGAGGAACTCGGGAATCAGGCAGGCGCGGCTCTTGCCGATCATCTCCGCGGACGTGAATCCGAAGATGCGCTCGGCACCCCTGTTCCACGTCAGGACCACTCCATTCCAGGTTTCGCTGATGATCGCCGCGTCGGCGGCGTCGACCACGGCTGCCAGAAGCCGCGGGTGCGAGAAAATGTCGGAACGAGTCCCGCGCTTCGCCTGTGCCTGGGCGAAGGCCGATTCGAGCATGGAAGGCGCGCTGTCCACGGACTCGAGCTGTTGCCGCACCCGCTTATGGCTGAGCGAAGCCTGCAATGCCCGGACGATTTCCACCAACTCCGGACTCAGGTCGGTGTAATCCTTTGAATCCTCTTTTTTTTGCACCTCGGCGTCCCCGAACAGCCGGCTGCTTTTGTTGATTTTCACGTGGGAACAGAACTCGCAATTGGCGTTCTTGACGGAGCATTGAGCCATGTTTCTCGAACCGCCGCAACGGTCCGCGCCAGACGCGGGGTTCAGGGATGTCCGGCTGTTCCTGGAAAGAGCTTTTCAGCGCGCGAAATCGTAAGAATCAGGCCGGGCCACCCTGGAAACCCAATGTCCTGCAGCCCGCCGATCGCCGACGTGGTGGCTGAGGGCTCGTTGACTTCCTTGAAGCGATCCGGATTGTGGGTGTTGATGCCTGTACGGGATTGATTGCGTGGCGAAATCCACAGTGCCGGGCCTGGGTGACCAATCAGCATGACCCGGTTGGGCCAGGGCGCCTGGTTATAATATTCACCACAGACACGCGCGTGGACATTTCGAATTTTCACCTTCTCTGTGCCAAAAAGGGTGCCCCAGGCCCCGCGAGGGTATCCGTGTCGCTGTGGTGAAAGTCCTTGAGTTCCCGATGAGCATCAATCCCTTCTCTTCCGCGGTCGAACTGATTGCACAGTTGTGCGCCGGTGACTATACAGCCCGCGAGTTGCTCGAATTTCAACTGGCACGGATAAAAGCTCATAACCCCGGGCTCAACGCTGTCGTTACGCTGGACGCGGAACGCGCACTCACGCGTGCCGACGAGCTGGATGCCGCCCGCGGTGCGGGCCGGTCGATACGCGCGCTGCATGGATTGTGTGCGACCATCAAGGACAGTTTCGAAACCGCCGGCCTGCTCACCACCTGCGGCGCGCCGCAATGGAAAAAGCACATTCCCTCAGCCGACGCCGCTGCGGTTGGGCGACTGGTGAATGCGGGCATGGTCACCATCGGCAAGAGCAACGTGCCGATCTACGCTGGCGACATCCAGAGCTACAACCTGTTGTTCGGCGCGACCGGCAACCCCTGGGACCTCTCGCGGACGAGCGGCGGATCTTCCGGTGGCGCCGCCGCGGCGGTGGCCGCAGGGCTAAGCAGCTTCGAGCTCGGCAGCGACATCGGCGGGTCGATCCGCATTCCCGCGCATTTCTGCGGCGTCTATGGCCACAAGCCTTCGTACGGGTTGGTACCGCTGCGTGGTCACATCCCGCCACCACCCGGCTCGCTTTCCGTGCCCGATCTCGGGGTCGCCGGGCCGATCGCGCGGTCGGCGCCCGATCTCGGTCTTCTGCTCGACGTACTCGCCGATTGCGGGCGTGGCGGAGCGATGAAGCTACCCGATGCCCGTGCGCGGCGGCTTGCGGATTTTCGTGTCGGCGCCTGGATCGATGATGCGGATTTTCCGATCGACGACGAGGTGAGGGCGCCTCTGGAAAATGCGCTGGCTGCCTTGCAGAAGGCAGGCGTTCGCGTCGACCGCGAAGCGCGGCCGCTTGCGTCCCTGGCGGAAAATTTCGACGACTACCTACGCCTGCTCTGGCCGGCGACGACGGCACACCTGAAGGAGAAGGCCTTTGCGCGGGTGCAGGAAGCAGGGCGTGCGTCGCAAGCTGGAAGCGTGCGCCGACGTCTGGCCGAATACAGCGGTGCCAGCCATCGGGAGTGGTTACGCGTGGATGAAAATCGCGAACGCGTCCGCGCGCAATGGAAAGATTTTTTCGGGCGATACGACGTTCTGCTGTGTCCGGTCGCGCCCGTCTGCGCCTTCCCCCACGATCACAGTGATGACCTGATGGGCCGGAGCGTCACGATCAACGGTAGCAGGCGTTGGTACTGGGAACAGCTTGGCTGGATTTCGCTCGCGACATTCGCGTTCCTGCCGGCCACCTCCGCGCCGGTGGGGCGCTCAAGCAGCGGGCTGCCGGTCGGCATCCAGATCATCGGTCCTTGCCGGGAAGACCGCACCTGCATCGAGTTCGCGAACCTGCTCGCTGGCGTCGTACCCGGTTTCGAACCGCCGCCGCTGTTCAGGTAAAAAACGGGCCGCGAATGCGGCCCGTTTGATTGCAAGCCGGGAATCCGTTGCTCAGCCCATCTGCAGCGGCACGTAGATGCGGGCTTCGTCCCTTTGCACCAGCAGCGCAACGGTTTTGGATTTCTCCGTCTTCAGCACCAGTACCTTGAGCTGGTCCACGGTCTTCAGCGGGGTGTCGTTGAAGGCCAGGATCACGTCGCCGGGTTGGATGCCGGCCCGCGCCGCGACGCCGGTAACGTTCTGCACCACCAGCCCGACTTCGGACTTGAGCTGCGCGCGCTCAGCCGGAGCCAGTTCCCTGACCGTCAGGCCGAGCTTGGGCGTGTTGCCCTCCGGGCCGGCGCCGGCCGCCACGATTTTCTGCGGCTCTTCGAGTTGGCCGACCTTGACGTCGATCTTGTTGCGAGACCCGTTGCGCCATACGTCGAGGCTGGCATTGCTGCCGGGTTTCAGGCCGGCGATTTCGCCGGAAAGCTGCCCGAGCTGGGTGACTTCCTTGCCGTTGACGCCCAGCACGACGTCGCCCGATTTCAGGCCCGCTTTGTCGGCGGGGCTGCCGGGTTCGACGCCGCTGATCAGCGCGCCCTGGGTCTTGGGCAGACCAAAGGAATTGGCCAGCGCCTGGTTCACTTCCTGGATTTGCACGCCGATGCGGCCACGCGTCACCTTGCCGTGCTGGATCAACTCGTCCTTGACCTTCATCGCGACATCGATCGGTATGGCGAACGACAGGCCCATGTACCCGCCGGAGCGGCTGAAGATCTGCGAGTTGATACCGACCACTTCGCCGTTCATGTTGAACAGCGGCCCACCCGAGTTGCCCGGATTGACGGCGACGTCGGTCTGGATGAACGGAACGTAGTTCTCATCCGGCAGGGAACGCGCCTTGGCGCTGACGATGCCCGAGGTGATGGTATTCTCGAATCCGAACGGGGAGCCGATGGCGGCAACCCATTCGCCGACCTTCAGATGCTCGGCGTCGCCGATCCTGACGGCGGGCAGGTCCTTGGCTTCGATCTTCAGCACCGCGATGTCGGTACGGCGGTCGACGCCGATCACCCTGGCGTCGAACTCGCGCTTGTCGGTGAGTTTGACGGTGATTTCGGTGGCATCCGCAGCCACGTGGGCATTGGTAAGAATGATGCCGTCGGCACTGACGATGAATCCCGAACCCTGGCCGCGCTGCATCGGCTGCTCGCCCTGTTGCTGGGGAGGACCGAAACGGCGGAAGTACTGATTGAGGGGGTCGTCCTCCGGCTTGCCCGGCATCTGCGGCTGCGCGGCGGCCGGAGCGCTCCTGGTGACGCTGACGTTGACCACCGAGGCGCCATTCTGCTCGACGATATGGGTGAAGTTCGGCAACTGCTGAACGGCCGCGACGCCCTGCGAGGCGCTCTGATTCTGGGCGGCTGCGTTGGCGGGGCTTGCTCCGGGCACGGCAACCGCATAGTAGGCGGCCAGCAGTACCGGGGCGGCTATGGCAATAGCCAGCCTGGCCACATTCTTTCTGGCAATCATTGAGTCCCTCCTGGGGTGCAAAGTGTGATGCGCGGGCGGACAGGATGTCCGCCAGTGATGATGTTTCGGATCACGACACTTCAGACCGGCGAGTGGCCGTGGAGTTCATTGGAAAAGATGGTCGCTTTCCAGCGATTTTCCCGGTGCGGCCCGCGGGAATCTAACACAACGCCTGGCCAGGCGCCCGGTTGACGTGGCTGCCTTAAAGGCCGGGTAGAAGGTACCATCCCTTGCCTTCCGTATTGCGGACGGCAGTCATCCGGCATGGATTACGCCAGGTCCTACCAATGGGGAAGAGGGGGCAAGCATGAGCATAATGAGCGAGTTCAAGGAGTTTGCGGTAAAGGGCAACGTGATTGATCTTGCCGTCGGCGTCATCATCGGCGTCGCGTTCGGCAAGATCGTGGATTCCGTGGTAAACGACCTGATCATGCCGCTGGTGAGCAGAGTGACGGGGGGGCTGGATTTCAGCAATTATTACATCGGCCTCAACGGCCAGGCAGCGGGATTGCCGCTCGCGGAAGCCAAAAAGGCCGGCGCGGTCTTCGCGTACGGGAACTTCATCACCGTGATGTTCTATTTCGTGATTCTCGCTTTTATCCTTTTCATGATGATCAAGCAGATCAACAGGCTCAAAAGCGCGGCGCCTGCCGTTGCCCCGGCCGTAACGCCCGAGGATGTGTTGCTGCTACGCGAAATCCGCGACAGCCTCAGGAAGTAGCGCTGTCGGCACCGGGGGACTTCCAAAAAAGTAAACATCGCAGGCCGCCCACAGACAGGGAGCTATTGCAGCGGGAAAGCCTGGGTGTCGGAAAATCCCAGCGGGCGTTTCACCGCGCTGTTCGGTACAGGCGTGATGCCTGACTTTCCCAGGCGCCACTTGTCCATGTACTGGCCGGGCTTGAGCAGTCGGACTCCGGATTTCTCGAGATAGGCTTCCTGCGCCGCATCCGCATACGGCCAGGGCATGCCGGTTTCGAACGGCTGCCACAGGCCGTCCCAGTGGATCGGGATGAAAGCTTTCGGCTTGATGACGGGGACGACCATCTGCGCAACCGGCAGCCCGCCGGTCCCGATCCAGAGGTCCACCGATTCCAGCCCGGCTGATTGCATCGCAGCCTTGAGGTTCTCGATCGGTGCGCCGTAGTCAACGCCATCGATAACGATCGGCACATGCAGGTCCACCGCGCTGGCGGAGTTCTGGTAGAACCAGCCGAAACGGCCCTGTGGGCCGTCCACCGTGAACAGGAACCCGCGGTTGCCGCCGCCGTTCGGAAAATCCTCCGCCACGCCGGCACGTAATCCGCCGGTCGCGGGATCGGGCCGCGGAATGGAATCGAGCTCGATGGGGTCGTGTTGTTCCCAGTTCTTGGCCGGATCGCCGCTATGGTTCCAGCGCACCACGTACATGGTGACGCCATCGGCGAGTTCCAGCTTCTCGCGGCCGTAAACCGGCCTGCACCGGTTCTCCGGCAGGTTCTCGGCCATGGTTTCGAAGCAAGTCGTCATGGAGCCGATGACCGGCGCACCGGTGAGTTTCGCCCAGGTCGCGGTATCGAAGGAATGATCCCAGTGGCTGTGCCCGGTCAGCAGCAGGTTGACCTGGGACGGTCCGCCGATGGCATCGAGAACGCGCGTGACCGCGGCCACATCGGGCTTCCACGGCTTGCTCGTGTAAGCATATCCCCCGCCTCCGCCGTGGAACTGGTTCTCGGGGATGCGCGTGATGTAGCCGTCGGTGAGAATGCGCAGCGGACCGAGCTCATAGTGGATGTTGGCGATGGACATCCAGGTGATGTCCACGTGATCCGGACCCGCGGCGAACGCGTGCGTCAGTCCACCCGCAAGCAACGCAGCAATTCCGGTGCGGACCCAAGCCATACCCTTGAACACAAGATCCTCCCAAGCGTAAGTCTTCCCTTGTTCGTGGTGAGATTTTCCTTGCAAGCTCATATCCGGCGAGCGTCGACGAAATGCTTGTTCCAGAATTCGGCTTTCAGGCTGTCGGTCCGCACCTTGCCGCCGGTGGACGGGGCATGCACGAAGCGGCCGTCGCCGATGTACATGCCGACGTGGGAAGCCTTCTTGCCTTCCTGGTCGAAGAACAGCAGGTCGCCGTCGCGCAGGTTGCGCAGGGAAACTGGCACGGAAATGTCGCGTTGCGAACGCGTGTCGCGCGGCAACCTGATACCCGCCTTGCCGTAGCTGTAACGCACCAGGCCGCTGCAGTCGAAACCGGCCGGCGTGTCGCCGGCGTATTTGTAGGGCTTGCCGACCATGTCACGCGCGTAGTCCACCGCCTTGCGCGCGGTTTCGTCGCTGGCGCGCGCCACCGCGGGACGGTCTGGCGCTTCCGGCGAACCTGCGCAGCCCGCAATGGCCGCGGCCAGAAGCGTCATCAGGATGCGCAGCGCGGCCCAGGGGGGTTGCAGGGAGATTGCGCTCATTTCGATTTCTCCAGGCCGCACCAGCGCGCGATGAACAGCGCCAGCACTCGCGTCGTCCGGCGCACGCTTTCCAGCGACACCGATTCGTCGATACCGTGGATGTTGGAGGCCTCGGGGCCGTAGCACGTGGCGGGAATGCGACCGTACAAGTTGAACACGCGCGCATCCGTGGTGGCAGAACTGGCAAACAGCTCCGGCGCCGTCCCCATGACCCTGATATGCGCATCGGCGAGCGCGGAGAACAGTGGGCCGGCCGAATCGGCAACGAAGCCCTCGGCCTGGAATCCGGCATAGCGAATACGATGCACGATGCCCGCTAGCCGCGGATTCTGCGCGGCCGTTTCAGAAAGACGTGCCTCGACCGCAGCGCGCGCCGCGGCGGCCGTCACGCCGGGATAAAAACCGCAGCGCAGTTCCATGAGGCAGCGTGTGGGCACCGACGACGCCCATTCGCCGCCTTCGATGCGGCCGAGGTTGAAGCGGAGCGGGTGTTCCAGGTGGGCGAATGCGGCATGGCGGTTGCGAGGTTCGTTCCATTCGGACTCCAGGGTCTTCAGTCCGTTCCATAACGCAAACGCGGCCTCGATGGCGTTGATGCCTTGTGCGGCATTGAGGACATGCGCAGGCTTGCCGATTACTTCCACGGAGAGCCACATGACGCCGACTTGCGCGCTGAGGATGGAATGGTCGAACGGCTCCGGAATCACTGCCGCATCGGCGGTGTAGCCGCGATGCAGGCAGGCGAGGGCACCGTTACCGGTGCATTCCTCCTCCACCACCGATTGCAAGTAGACGGGCGCTGCCGGCTGGAAGCCGAGCGCTTGAAGCGCGCGGAATGCGGTTACGTATGCCGCAATGCCCGCCTTCATGTCGCCGGTGCCGCGGCCATACATGCGGCCGTCGCGGATGACCGGATCGAAAGGCGGGCGCGACCATAATTCCTCCGCGCCGATCGGCACTACATCAATGTGTCCGTTGAGGATCAGCGAGCGGCCGGTTGCTTCACGCGGCTTGTGGGTCGCGACGACGTTGTCGTGTTCCGGCCAGTGGCCGACGGCGGGCGAATAGCCGGGCAGGTCTTTGAGGTCCGCGTCGCGCACTTCGAAACGCTCGGTCTCGAGACCCATGTCACGAAACGTTTGAACCATGAACTCCTGGGCTGCCGCTTCGTTGCCGTTCAGCGTAGGGAAACGCACAAGCTCCGCAAGCAGGTGTTGCAGGTCAGCCTGTGCAGCATCCGCTGCGGCGAAAATTTCGGTTTCGAGTGCCGGGTCCGGCAGTCTGGGTGCGTTCATGGTCCGGTGCATTGATAATGCGTGGCCAAAGGATATCAGAAGCGAGCCTGCTCTCCATCACGCCCCGCTTCATCAGGGGCGCGGAAGCTGCCTCCGTTTTGTCGCGCTGCATTTTCGATAGGCACTCGCAGCAACAAACCGGTCAACGGGAAAACTTCAGGAGCACTGGATGCTGAAAGCTGGAACAATCAGGGAAATCTGGCGCTATTCGGTGAAAGGAATGGCGGGCGAAAGCCTGGAGTCGTGCGAGCTTGGCGAGAAGGGCTTGCAGGGAGACCGCACCTGGGCGCTGCGCGACGAGGCGCGCAAGGAACTTCAGAGCTGCAAGTTCCCCCCGGAACTGCTTCTTTGCGCCGCCCGCGGCCGCGATGGCGCGAGCGGGCAGGTGGATGTCACCTTTCCAGATGGCTCGATATTGGGTAGCGACAACACGGAGATCCATTCGCGGCTTTCGAAGCTGACCGGCCATCTATCGACCCTGAAGGCGCTGGCACGAATCCGATCTTGATTTCTACCGGCGCCGCAAGGTGGACGATCACACTTGGCTGGACGAATTGAAGGCCACGTTCGACCGCGAAGCCGGCGAACCGCTTCCCGATTTCAGCCAGCTTCCGCCTCCCGTCATCGATTTCGTATCCATGCCCCGGGCCTTCTGCCTGTCTTCTCCTGAAAAGAACGGCGGAAGCAGATATTGACATGAGAGTCAATATTCTATAGTTTTAATGACATAAAAGTCATTATGCGCACGAATCTTACCTCCCTGCTCAAGACGATGGACGCCGCTGTCGCGGCCCGGAACTGGTCGGATCGCAGATGGGCCGCTGCGGCCGGCGTGCGTCCCGAAACAGTCAGCAGGCTGCGCAGTCGTGGCAACTGCGACCTGTCGACGCTGGAGGCGCTCGCCGACGCGGTTGGGCTGCGATTATTTGCGGGGCCGAATCCCGACTCACGGGAATCCTCTCCAGATTCCGGTTCAGCGGTGCTTCGTCACATGCCTGCGAGATACGGGCGGGAGGAGGAAGAAGCACTTCTCGATCTGAGTTCGGAGCGCGAACCGGATGCCGATCGATGGCGGTCCGCAGGACCGTCTTTCTTTATGGGAGGGCTTGCGGTCATGCTTGCGAGCGCACGCGGCTACGATCGTTCCCGGTATCTTGATCTCGGAGAGAGTCTTCATCCGGGGATTACCGCGCCGGAAGTTTTTTCCGCATGGCTTGTGCAGTCACCGGTTCGTCCATCGCGTTTCCTTCCGATGCTGGAGAAGTGGCGTGCCAAGGCTGCCTAATCCATCGGTCGGAGCGAACTTCCTCGAGGCGTTCGAGGTGATGGTCGGTCGCATCGAAGCATCGGTCCGGGAATCAGGGAACAGAAAACTGTCGCTGCCCGTCCGGATGTTTGTTGCCGGCGGTGCGGCCGCGCATTTTTATACGGCAAAGCGAATGACCGACGATGTCGATGCCACGTTTTCGCACCGGATGCTGCTGCCGGAGGATCTTGAAGTCGCTTATCGCGATGCCGACGGCAAAGCCCGCCTGCTTTACTTCGACCGGCAGTACAACGACACCTTCGGGCTTCTACATGAAGAAGCGTACAGGGATTCGTTACCGTTGAAACTCGACGGCGTCGATCCGGCAGTTGTCGAAGTCAGGCTGCTGTCGCCGGTTGATCTCGCTGTTTCCAAGCTCGCCCGGTTCGCGGAGCATGACCAGGAGGACATCAAGTCTCTTGCCGAGGAAGGACTGTTGAAATCGAAAGATCTGAAAAAGCGCGCCGAAGAGGCGCTGAAGCATTACATCGGCAATCCCGGCCCGATAAAAACATCGATCACCCTTGCCTGCAGGCTGATAGATGAGAGCCAGCTCCGAAAGCCGTAGTTTAATAAAGTGGAACCACGGAGAACACGGAAGAAATCAAAGGCAAGTAGCAGGATCCGAGATTGCAAGGCGATGTGAAGGAAGACGAAATCACGGACCTCAGTATGTGTTATCGCTGTGTAGTTGGGTTATGGGGAATAATCGATAGGCTCGCGAGCGGTGTCTCGATATAGGTTAAACAACTCCAAATTGCGTTTATTGAATTCTTCGTCGTTGTGCTCCCATCGACGTCGTCCCCTTAAAGAAATCTTTCCTATTTTGCTGTACCACCATATTTCGCCGACAAGTAGAACTGTCGGAGCATTAAGCCATTCATCAATGTGAGCGTAAGCCCAAAGTTGCGCCTTCAGGTTTGGCCACCCGTCCGATGGGATTTCTTTGTCGCTCGCCTTGATTTCTACAATTACGATGGCGCCCGATGATTTCTCGCGAAAAACGAAGTCAGGCTTCCCCTTTAGAGGCTGGCCATTCACTGTTAACGTCGATATGACTTTTGATATGCCAGTAGTTCGAATACCTTCGTAGCGCAACTCCCAGGAATCATTGGCGGGTGCCGGTATGACTTGTCGAATACGTTCTTGCTCGATGCGCTTGCCGTGAGCCATGCGCTCTTCGTTCTTGTTCGCGTGATAGAGCGAATAAACCCAGTCAGAAAAGTCGGTTACGCGCGTTCCTGTTTTCTTCGGTCGATGAGTTTTTGCGCTCGTTACAAGCGACTCGTGTGAGAAGCGGTATGGCGTACTGTAAATACTTGAATCGCTGGGCCCTAGGAATCCTTTCCGTCTTTTCGCGTCTAGTGCCGCATTCTTTAGTTCGATATATGCATTCTTCAGATCCTTTTGCCACTCCGCTGGGGTGGGCCTTAATTTACGGAGCAGAGATCTCTTTTCGGCCTCATCGATTCCAGCTTCTCTAAGTTGGCTTTCGTCAAGGTTGTTGATGATTTCTATGAGCCCTCGCTTGTCGACTTCGCTGAGGTTGTCAGATTTTAATCGCTCAGCAAGAGATGCTTTGTTCGGAATTACAGCCATATGGAATCGATCTGCGAAAAGTGGCAATTGTTGGACTTAACTCTCGGCATCCCGATGCGGGGACACGGGAACCTTAGGGGAATGCCAAATAGTTCCCGCTTTTCTCCGTGCCCTCCGTGTCCTCCGTGGTTCAGGATTTAGCTGAACCTTCCCATTCCTTTTCCTGCAATGCCCGCCACTGGATCTTGCCGGTGCCGGAGCGGGGCAGGGCGTCGACGAACTCGACCAGGCGCGGCACCTTGTACGCCGCCATGTGGCCGCGCGACCATTCGATGATGTCGTCGGCGCTGACCTGTCCCTTGAGATCGTCCTTGACGACGACCACGGCCTTGACCGTTTCCCCGCGACGTGAATCCGGCGCCGAAATGATCGTGACTTCCTTGACGTCGGGGTGCTTGTAGAGCGTGGCCTCGACTTCCGCCGGCCAGATCTTGAAGCCCGCAGCATTGATCATGCGCTTGAGCCGGTCGGCGATGTAATAGAAACCATCCTCGTCGTAGCGCCCGAGGTCGCCGGTGCGCAGATACTTGCGACCGTCGATTTCGATGAACACCGCTGCATTGGCTTCCGGGTGTTCCCAGTAGCCGAGCATCAGTTGCGGGCCGCTGACGAGGATTTCCCCCTGCTCGTTCGGTCCCAGCGGTGCCAGAGTTTCCGGGTCGATCACCATCGCATGGGTATCGAAGGTCGGGAATCCCAGGCACTGCTTGCGCAGTTTGTGCGGCGGATTCATGTGCGTCTGCGAGATGGTTTCGGTCATCCCGTAGGCTTCCATGTATTCGATGCCGAAAAGCTCAAAGAGCTTGTGTGCCACGGCCTCCGGCATGGAGGCCCCGCCGCCAAAAATGTTGGTCAGTGATGAAAGATTTCGCCCCGCCGTGGGAGGGTGGGCTAGCAGGTCGACTACCATGGTCGGTACGTTGGCCCAGTGCGTGCAACCATAGCGCTCGATCATGTAGCCGGCCGCATCCGGATTCCAGCGCGGCAGGATGACGATGGTGGCGCCGGCGTAAATCGACGCGTTCATGCTGTGCTGCATGCCGGTGACGTGGAACAGTGGCGCGGTCGCCAGCGCCACGGAGTCGGCGTTGAATCCCTCCCAGAGTGCGGCACCCACTGCCGTGGTCATGAGCGTGCGATGGGTGTGCATGCAGCCCTTGGATTTACCCGTGGTGCCCGAGGTGTAGATCAATGCCGCCAGGTCGTCCGGCGCGGCATTGGCGGGCAGCGGCTTGTAGTGCGCGCCAAGGGCATCAAACCAGGAAACCGCGCCGGGATCGGTGAAATTCTTGCGCGACTCCCTGACGAACTCGGGAATCTCCAGGGCCGCGCCTTCGCCGAGGCAATCGGAATACGTCGCGACGATGGCGTGCTTGACCTGCTTTCCGAGCAACGGCCGCACCTGCGCATAAAGCTCCTGCGAGGTGAGAATGGTCGCAGCCCGGGAGTCGTCGAAGTAGTGGGCCAGTTCGTCGGTCACGTGCATCGGGCTGACGGGAAGCACGACGGCATCCGCACGCAGGATCGCGTAGTAGGCGATGATGAACTGCGGGGAATTCTGCATCTGCAGCACGACGCGATCGCCCTTGCGCACGCCGCAGCGGTTCTGCAGGAAGCCTGCGAGCAGTTCGGCCTGCTGTTTCAGTGCCCGGTAGGAAATCCGGGCATCGTAGAAAACAGTGGCCGTTTTTTCCGGGAAGCGCTGCGCGGATATTTCCAGGTTCGCGTAAAGGGAGGTCGCGGGAACGGTGAGGTGCCGGGGGATTTGCTTCGGCCAGTGCTGCAGGTGCCTTGCTTCCATTTCGTTTTCAGACCGTCGTTTTCCTGTTTTCCGTTTCCTGCAGCAGCCGCCACTGGATCTTGCCGGTGGCGGACTTGGGCAGGCGCTCGACGAACTCCACGACGCGCGGCACCTTGTAGGCGGCCATGTTGGCACGCGCCCATTCGATGATGTCTTCCTCCCGCGCCTTGCCCCGGCTCGCTTCCTTTAGCACCACCACGGCCTTGACGGTTTCCCCGCGCCGGCTGTCGTGTGTGCCGATGATACAAGCCTCCTGGATGTCCGGGTGGCGGTAAAGCATGGTTTCGACCTCGGCCGGCCACACTTTGTAGCCGGCCGCGTTGATCATGCGCTTGAGCCGGTCGACGATAAAAAAGTAGCCGTCCTCGTCGTAGTAGCCGAGGTCGCCGGTGCGGAAAAAGCGCTTGCCGTCGAGCTGGATGAACGTGGCCTCGGTCGCCGCTGGGTTCTTCCAGTAACCGGCGAAGACCTGGGGGCCGCGCGAAACGATTTCACCGGTCTCGCGCGGCCCCAGTTCGGCCAGCGTATCGGGGTTGATCACGCGCGCATCGGTGTCGCAGATCGGGATGCCCAGGCATTGCTTCTTGGCGCGTTGCGGCGGATTGATGTGCGTCGGCGCCATGGTTTCCGAGAGGCCGTAGCCTTCAATGTAAGACAAACCTGTCAGGTCTTGCAGCCGCTGGGCGACGGCCTCCGGCATGGCTGCGCCGCCCCCTCCAATGTGTTTCATGCTGGAAATGTCGTACCGGCCGAGATCCGGATTGGAAAGAAAGTCGATCGCCATGGTGGAAATGTTCGTCCAGCCTTCCACCTTGTGGCGTTCGATTACCGCAGAAGCCGTGTCCCGGTCCCAGCGCGTCAGCAGCACGATGGTCGAACCCTGGTAAATCGGCTGGTTCATGCTGCACTGCATGCCGGTGACGTGAAACAGGGGCATGGTGCAAAGAATCACCGATTCGGCGTTCATGTCGACCCACACCGAACCGGATACCGTGGTGCTCATGACGCTACGATGGGTATGCATGCAGCCTTTGGGCTTGCCCGTGGTGCCTGAGGTATAAGGCATGACGCACAAGTCGTCCGGGCCGGCGACGTGCGCCCGGGGGGAGATACTCCGGCCGATGGCGTCGGACCAAAGCGTGACCCCCGGCGCGGCGATCGCCAGGCGTGGCTGCTGTACCACCTCGGGCGCCTTGAGGTCGATCGGCCCGATGATGGTATCGGAGTAGGCGGCAACGACGATGTGCTTCAGGCCGTCCGCCAGCAACGGGCCGATCTGCGGGAAAAGCTCCTGCCCGGTGAGGACGACCGTCGCGTCGCTGTCGGCAACGTAATGCCGCAGTTCCTCGGTCAGGTTCATCGGATTGACCGGCACCACCACCGCATCGGCCCGCAGGATGGCATAGAAGGCAATCATGAACTGCGGGCTGTTCTGCATGTACAGCAGCACCCTGTCCCCGCGCTTGACCCCGGCCACGTCCTGGAGGAAGCCGGCCAGGGCGTCGACGTCACGCTTGAAACGGGCATAGGTAAGCACCGAACCGTAGTAAATCAGTGCTGCCTTGTCGGGGAAACGTGCGGCCGAGTACTCCAGATTGCGATACACGCTCTGATCCGGCAGCGGGATTTCGCGCGGGACCGCTTCCGGCCAGAAACGGTAGTGGCTGGTAATCACTGCTCCTCCTCGGCGCGGTCCGCCGGGAGGCGTTCGCACATTGTTGTCCGGGCATTCTACTAGCGGCAGCCCGCCCAAAGCCATGCGTCCGCATGCGGGCGCCGTTTATACTGCGCGTTCGCAAAAAACAGCAACACACAAGGAGGAAGGTCATGGAAGGCAAATTCCTGCAGGGCAGGGTGGCTGTCGTCACCGGGGCCAGCCGCGGCCTGGGCCGGGCCATGGCGCTGGCGCTCGGCGAAGCCGGAGCGAAACTGGCGCTGGCGGGCCGCAACCAGGAAAAGCTGGCGGAAACGAAGAAACTGGCTGCGGACAAGGGCATCGAGAGCGAAATTTTCATTGCCGACGTGCGCGACGAAGCCCAGGTCAAAAAACTGGAGAAGGACGTTATTGCGCGCTTCGGCGCCACCCACATCCTGATCAACAATGCCGGAACCGCGGTGCGCAAGAATGTGGCCGACTTCTCTCTGGACGAATGGAAGCTGGTCTTGGACACCAACCTGACCGGCCTGTTTCTGGTATCGCGCGCATTCATTCCGCACATGAAAGCGGCGAAATGGGGCCGCATCATCAATATCACCTCGATCATGGCCCATGTCGGCAGCGCCGGGCGCGGCGCCTATTGCGCTTCCAAGTCGGGAGTTCTGGCGCTCACAAAGTGCCTGGCGCTGGAATTGGTGAGCGACGGCATCAACGTAGTTGCGATCAGCCCCGGGTTCTACGAAACCGACCTGACTGCGCCGCTGCGCGCCGATGCGCAGAAAAACGCGGCATTGCTCGCGGCGACGCCCGCCGGGCGCTGGGGCAAGCCGGAGGAGATCGGCGGCCTTGCGCTCTACATCTGCAGCGACGGCGCGTCGTTCATGACCGGCACGGATATCCTCATGGATGGCGGTTGGGTGGCGCAGTAAAGCCGTGAATATCGCAAGGGCCGTGAATATCGTGGGACAAGAATCCAAAGCGAATGCTGCGCCGTTACGGCATTCACGGTATTCACGCATTCACGGCCTATTCCCGGTGCAGACATGAGAATCATCATCCTCGGCGCCGGTGTCATCGGCGTGAGCAGCGCCTGGTACCTGGCCAAAGACGGGCATGAGGTCACGGTGATCGACCGCCAGCCGGCGGCGGGGCTGGAGACCAGCTTCGCCAATGGCGGGCAGATCTCGGTGAGCCATGCCGAGCCCTGGGCCAATCCCGCGGCGCCAATGAAAGTCCTCAAATGGCTGGGCCGGGAGGATGCGCCGCTGCTGTTCCGCCTGCGCGCTGATCCGCGCCAGTGGGCCTGGGGATTGCGCTTCCTTCTCGAATGCCTGCCGTCCCGTACTCGCCAAAACACGCTGACCATCCTGTGCCTGGCCCTCTACAGCCGGGCCATGCTTCAGGCCTTGCGTCGGGACACCGGCATCAGCTACGACCATCTCGAAAAAGGCATTCTGCACGTCCACGGCAGCGAGCAGGAACTGGAAATGGCACACGGACGTGTCGAGTTGATGCGAAATCATGGCTTCAACATGAACATCAAGACCCCAACCGAGTGCTTCGCAATTGAACCCGCCTTGCGCACGTCGCGGGTCGGCATCGTCGGCGGGACCTTTGCCCCGGAAGACGAATCGGGCGACGCCTACAAATTCACCGCAAATCTGGCTGCAATGTGTGCCGGTGCGGGCGTCCGCTTTCGCTATCAGAATGCCGTCGAATCCCTGAGCGTTGCCGCCGGCAGCGTGAACGGGGCGGCGGTCCGCGATGCACAGGGACAGCGCGAGCTGCTTCAAGCGGACGCCGTTCTGGTCGCGCTGGGCAGTTACAGCCCGTTCCTGCTGGGGCCGCTTGGCGTTTCAATCCCGGTCTACCCGGTAAAGGGCTACTCGGTCACCATTCCCTTGCTGCAGCCCGACAAGGCTCCCGTGGTCTGCCTGACCGATGAAGGCGCCAAGATCGCCATGACCAGGCTGGGCAATCGCCTGCGTGCTGCGGGCACCGCGGAACTCTCGGACTACGACACTTCGCTCAACGAGGCGCGCTGCACGGCGATCCTCGACAGGGTCCGGCAGCACTTTCCCGAGGCCGGCGACTATGCGGCCGCTTCGAGGTGGGCCGGTCTGCGGCCCGCGACGCCCAGTAACGTGCCCCTCATTGGCCGGACCCGGATCCACAACCTTTTCGTCAATACGGGGCACGGCACCCTGGGCTGGACTCTGGCGTGCGGGTCCGGCAAATCGCTTGCTGACCTGGTCGCCGGCCGCAAGCCGGACGTCGAATTTCCCTTCCTGCGACCCTGAAATACCCCGGTTTGACGCTGACGGAGGCCGCCTTGCACAATAGGGGCTCTCCCGCGTGAGCCCGGGGCAGTCATTGCCGCGACTCCACGACCCTTACATCATTCCCCGAAAGAGCAAGACATGGCTATTTTCCTGAAAAAAGGCATTTCCGCGGAACAGGATGCGGCGGACATCGTCAAGGTACGCAAGACCGTCGAAGACATCCTCGCGGACATCGAATCGCGCGGGGACCAGGCGGTGCGCGAGATGTCGAAGAAATTCGACAACTGGTCGCCGGAAGACTTCCGCATGTCCAGGGGCGAGATCGAGGACTGTGTCCGCCAACTGCCAAAACAGGTTGTCGACGACATCAAGTTCGCGCAGGAGCAGATCCGCAATTTCGCGCAGATCCAGCGCGACGCCTTGCGCGACGTCGAAGTGGAAACCCTGCCCGGCGTGATCCTCGGCCACAGGAACATCCCGATAAACAGCGTCGGCTGTTATGTCCCTGGCGGCAAGTACCCGCTGGTGGCATCGGCGCACATGAGCATCGTCACCGCCCGCGTCGCTGGCGTGAAACGCATCATTGCGTGCGCGCCGCCCTACAAAGGCAGCCCGCATCCTGCGATCGTGGGCGCCATGCACCTGGCCGGCGCGGACGAGATTTTCACCATCGGTGGCGTCCAGGCAATCGGTGCGATGGCGCTGGGAACGGCATCGATCAAGCCCACCGACATGATCGCCGGACCGGGCAACGCGTTTGTCGCGGAAGCCAAGCGCCAGCTTTCGGGACGCGTCGGCATCGACTTGTTTGCCGGGCCGACGGAAACCCTGATCATCGCCGATGACACCTGCGACGCCGAAATGTGCGCGACGGATTTGCTTGGCCAGGCCGAGCACGGCCCGAATTCGCCGGCAATTTTGCTCACCAATTCGCGCAAGCTGGCCGAGGACACCATGAAGGAAGTCGAGAAGCAGTTGCTGACGCTGTCGACCGCCGAGATCGCGGGCAAAGCCTGGGCGGACTACGGCCAGGTGATCGTGTGCAAGGACTACGCGGAAATGGTGAAGGAAGCCGACCGCATCGCTTCCGAGCACGTGCAGGTCATGACCCGTGATCCGGATTACTTCCTGCGCAACATGACGAACTACGGGGCCTTGTTCCTGGGCCCGGAAACCAACGTCTCCTATGGCGACAAGGTGATCGGGACCAATCACACGCTGCCGACGCGCAAGGCCGCGCGCTATACCGGCGGCCTGTGGGTCGGCAAGTTCATCAAGACCTGCACCTACCAGAGAGTGAAGCCCGAAGCCTCGGCTATGATCGGCGACTACTGCTCGCGGCTGTGCGCCGTCGAAGGCTTTGCCGGCCACAAGGCGCAGGCGGACCTGCGCGTCAAGCGCTATGGGCGGCTTCGCGCTGCTTGAATATGTACATCTTGAACTACGGAGAGCACGGAGAAGAGCAGAGGCAACGGTGCAAGGCAAGGCGCTCGATGTGGAATAGCATGCCAGTCTGCACTGTTCTCCTTCGCCAGTTTATCTCCGTCGATTTTCTCCGTGTACTCCGTGCCCTCCGTGGTTCAGGAACTAACGCATGAATGAATTGCGTAGCCAGGTAGCTGTCGTCATAGGGGGCTCGGGTGCGATCGGTTCGGCGATCTGCCGCCATTTCGCCAATGCAGGCGTGACCTGTGTCGTGACCTACAACAACGGCGCAAAGACGGCTCAGGATCTGGTGGCGGAATTGCCGGGCGGCGGACATTCGAGTGCGCACGTACCCGTGGATGACAGCGCCGCGCTCGTCGCGCTGGCCGCCGACGTGGAAGCGAAGCACGGCAAGCTGGATGTGCTGGTGAACTGCGCGGGTATTACGCGTTATGTCCCGCATCCGGAACTGGACGCACTCGACGACGGCCTGATCGACGACATTTTCCGCGTCAACGTACGCGGTCCATTTGCCGCGGTCCGCGCTTTCAGAAAACTGCTGGTCGCCAGCGGCAACGGACTGGTGATCAACATCTCCTCCATTGCCGGTGTCACGGCCATGGGCAGCAATATCGCCTACTGTGCATCCAAGGCCGCACTCGACTCGATGACCAAGTCGCTGGCGCGGGCGCTGGCGCCCGAGGTGCGGGTGGTTTCCGTATCCCCGGGGCTGGTGGACACCGATTTCGTCAAGGGCCTGGACAAGAAGTGGCGCGATGAACAGGCCACGCGCACGCCGCTGAGGCGGCTTGCGACCGCCGACGAGATCGGCGCCGCCGCGCTGGCCATGGTTACGCATTTCCCCTATTCGACGGGCTGCATCTTCCCCATCGACGGCGGCCGGCCGCTGGCCTGAAGGATCCTCCAGGTGTCCGCAACGAAAAGCCTCTACAACGAAGTGATTTTGGATCACATCAAGAACGCGCGCAATTTCCACGCGCTGGCGGATGCGAACCGGAGGTCGCACGGCATCAATCCGCTTTGCGGCGACACCTTCGATGTCTACGTGCGCGTGGAGCAGGAGAAGGTGCTGGAAGCCGCGTTCGAATGCGAGTGTTGCGGCATTTCGATGGCGTCGGCATCCATCATGACCGAGGCGGTAAGGGGTAAAACAGTGACGCAAGCCCGCGCGCTGTTCCGTCACTTCGAGCAACTGCTGCGCAACCGGGGCAAATCGGCGGATGCTCCCGCGGACGCAGGGGAGATTGCGATCCTGGAACTGATCGCCGAGTTTCCGTCGCGGGTCAACTGCGCATTGCTGGGCTGGCATACCCTGGACGCGGCTCTCGAAGGCCGCGATACCACTACGCTCGGTGAATGAACGGGCTATTGGGCCTTGCAGATCTTGCGCAGGTCCGGCCCCGGAAACACCGTAATGCTTTCCACGTTCCCGACCTCATCCATCTGCAACGCGATGCCGTTCAGGTAACAGTAGGTCCTGGGCGCGTTCGCGTCCATGCGCTGGACGGATTGCGGCTTGCCGAAACTGGCGCGGACCAGTGCTTCCGACGACCCGAAGCGCACTCCCTCCCGGGTCTGGTAGGACTCGATGCGGTCAATCCGGATGGAATAGACCGTCTGGTCGTGTTCGCGCACCATCACCAGGATCGCGCCCTCGGCCGTGGCCTCCGGGTCGGCATAGCGGTACAGCAGGGCGGGCCGTCCGCCGGGAATGCTCGACGCGGTGCTCGATACAGGCTCGCCCATTACCGTGATCAACTGCCGCAACGGCATGCGCAGGCTGACCGGTCCGACCCGGTCTCCGGGAATGATGAACCTGTCGCGAATCCGTTCCTCCGGCAGCATCGGCGATTCCGCTTTCGGCATCGTCGCCGGTTCGGGCGGCGGTTTGCCGGTGGCGCATCCGCCCAGAACAGCGATGAGGGCGGCGATGCAAAGGAGGCAGCGCAGGTGGTAGCGCATCAGGCCGGATCGGGTTTCATTACAGGCGCACGTAGATCGTGACCTGGGCCGGATCGGAGAACAGCCAGTTGATGCCCTTGCCGTAGAACGAGGCCTCCGGACGGTCCACCCTGGCGGCGACCGCAATGGGGACGTTCAGGCCCCATTTGCCGGAAGGGACTGCGGCACCTGGCATGATGATTCCGATCTGGCCGCGGTCGTCGCTGCTCTGCACGGCGATCACGGCTTTGCCGTTCGCGGACAGTTCGCGCGCCTTGTCCAGCACCGCTCGGCAGGACTCGAAGAATTCGCATCGGTTTCTCCACGCGATCGGAACGGGCTCTAAAGGTCGGTCTTGTAGCGATCGCGCACGCCGCGGTCGAATTCCTGCGCGGCTTCGGGAGCCATGCCGCCGCTGCCGGCAATGGCGGTTCCCTGTACCCGCAGGGTCTCGCAGGTCCCGGGCACCAGAAAAATCAGGCCGACCTTCGGATTGGCGAGGATGTTCTGCAGCGTGAAGATGAGCTTGTTGCCCTTGCGTTCGGGGATCAACAGGGTGCGACTGTCTTTCACGTGCACGAAGCCCGCCGGATCGCCTTTCGGGGAGACGGTGGCGTGGCCATCGGCTCCGGCCGTGGACAACATCAGCATCGGGGATTTGCCGATGAATTCGATGGCGCGGGGGTTGAGTTCCCGGTGGATCTTGTAGGGAACCAGCTCGCTTGGCGAACCGATCAGCTTGCGCAGCGCCGCGGTGGTTTCGATTCTGCCCATGTCTGCGATGTCGCGGTCCGCGATCCTATTTGCTCTGCGCTTCGACTTCCTTGTCGCGCTCCTGCTTCTGCTGCTCCAGGCCTGTCTCTTATACACATCTGACGCTGCCGACGAATAGAGAGGTGTAGATCTCTGTGGTCGCCGTATCATTAAAAA
>ENA-ORBV01000320-ORBV01000320.1-microbial-mat-metagenome-genome-assembly--contig:-NODE-320-length-108693-cov-32.224599_pt1 | contig 108693 bp, 96 predicted proteins | sample MGYA00237777_ERZ505514 | MGnify/ENA primary metagenome ERZ505514 (study PRJEB26160, sample SAMN06269048) | microbial mat metagenome | isolation source: Oligotrophic lake microbial mat | place...
GCTATGTCGTAGCGGACACTGTAGGTCGGGGCCGTGTCGTTGATCACGATGCGATCGCCGGTTCCGCCGACGTGCGTGCCGCCGTCGAAGGTGATGTTGGCATCGATCGAATCGGCGTTGTTCGAGCCGAGCACGAGCGTGTCATTGCCCGCGTCGCCGAAAACAGTCACAGGCGAGAGGATGAATTCGCTGGCGAACGGGCTGGAACCCAGCGTAATCGTGTCGTTGCCGTCCCCACCGAAGAACGTCAGGCCGGACACGCCGCTGAGCGCGCTGATAGTGATCGTGTCCACGATGGAACTGCCCAGCACGCTCACGGGGATCGGGGGCAGGTTCTCGATGCTCAAAGCGTGGACGCCGCCGCCCGTTTCGATCGTGATTGAGTCGATGGAAGCCAGCAGCCCCGCGAAGGTGCGGATACCGTTTTCGAGCACTTCGATGAAATTATTGTTCGTGGGCGCGCGCCGGATGATGGTGCTGTCGTCGGGTGCGCCGCCGATGCCGCTGATTCGCAGGACATTGTTGTTGGTCGCACTATCGAGGCTGACGCGGGTGGTGAAGGCGTCCAGATCGGTCCCGCCACCCATATAGCGCGAAGCCCACAGGTGATGCGCGGTGCCGTCGCGGAAGGCGAAGCCGTTGTACTCGAGGTAGTCGCCGTTGTAACCACCGGCCTCGTTGGAAATCTGGGTGCTGAGGAACGTGCGCGTCCAGGTGTTGCCGTTGTCGGTGCTCAGCGCCATGCGCGGGCGAACGTCATCGTTCCCGGTGTTCTGGTCGCCTTCCGTGGTGTAATACGCGATCCCGAGCGCGCCGCTGTCGATATCCCAGGCGATCCACGGATTGAACTCGGTTCCCGTGCCGGAGTCGGCCGTAATCCAGGTCCAAGTGTCGCCGAAGTCGCTGCTGCGGCCGAAGAGGATGTCGGTATCGTTGCCGGTTCCGAAGCGCTGGTGGCAGGTGAGGTAGAGGTCGCGCGTAAACTGGTTGATCGTTAATGACGGCGAGAACCGAGCGCCTCGCTCGGGCTGTGCCGGCGGGCCGGTGGGAGTGCCGCCGGGGGGGACGCTGGGGTATTGGATGTTCACGAAGCCTGGATCGTTCCGTACGGTCAGGTCGGCGCCGAAGTTGAACGCGTTAGCCCAAAGCCCGTCGCGGTCACGGTCGGCAACGACGCTGGTTCCGGTATCCCACCAGGTTACGAACACCTCTCCGCCAAAACTGACGACCGGCGTAGCGCCCAAGCCGCCGGTACTGAGTCCGGCGATTGAGCCGTCGTTGATCGTCAACGGAGCGGTCCAGATGGCACCGCCGTCGCGCGTCCCCAGGATGACGATGCGCTGGTCGTTGGAGGCCCCCTCGCGCACGTTCTGTGTGTAGGTGATGTAGGCCGCCTGGTTGCCGGAGTTGGGGTCGCGGCCGGTGGCCAGCGTCCAGCGGTCCACGCCGGGAAGGTCGGTGTCGGTGGTGCTGGGGGTGACGATGTCCGCCTGAGTGTCGATTGTACGGAAGTTGATGAAGTTGGCGCCCCCGTCCGTACTCGCCGCCGAAACCACCAGGGAAGGCCGCACCGGCGCAACCGCTGAACCACGATACCCGTAGGCGATGTACAGCGTCCCGTTCGCGTCGAACGCCACCGCCGGATCATAGCGACTGCCGACCGCGCCCAACCCGTCGTCGGTATTGTCGATCTGCGTGGTCGTCCAGCTCGTCCCGCCGTTGGTGCTGCGGTATAAGTCCATCACGATGGGCGTAGTCAGCCGGTGGCTGAATCCGACCAAATTCAGCGGGTTGGTCGGGTTAATGACCAGCGACATCTCCGACTGCCCGGCGGCAGTGTCGCCACTCGGAGGTGAATTGATGAAGGCGCTGACGTCAATGGTCGCGCCGGGAACGACGGTCTGCGCGCCGCCCAGTACCAGCGACGCCGCCAGGAGTCGGCGAGATTCCAACGATTCACAGTGCCACAAGCGAGCGGTTGAACGGCGAGATCGAGTGGGAGGGGTGCGTTTCATGGAATGCTCCGTCAAAAAAAATTGAATTCTGAAGACTCAGCGACAAAAGCCCTGCCAAGGGGCCAGCGAATTCGGATATAAAGTAACGGGGCCCGCCATTCGACCCGCAAACCCGCGAATCGCCTGCAAATGTCTTAAACGAGCGGCGAGCGTCAGCGACCCGACTCCCCCTGAGGTGCGATCGGTCGCTGACGCTCTCGGCTCGTTATTCGGGTGATATGCAGCGGCCCTGCTTGTTACCCCGGAATGGGAATCTTGAATTTGCCTGCCGCGAGGCAGCGCGCGTCATCGCAGGGTTGATACAGGACGGCCAAATCGCCGGTGCGAGCGGTTGATTCGATAACGAATCGAACCGTCCCGTGATAGATGGGCACCGCGGGTCGATCCGGCGAAGGCTGCATGAACTCGGCGGGCGGGTAGGTCACTCGCGCGTCGGGGTCGGCGGCCACGCGGACCTCTGTTGGCAACAGCCGGTCGCCGGCGGGGTTGGCATTGATGTGCCAGCCGTCGGCGATGTTTAGCATGAGTTCGATTTTCCCATCGCCCAGGCGCTGAACCGTCGCCTCAACGATCTTCGCGGCGTCGGGTGCGCGCGTTGAGAGCGGCGACTGTAATGGCGAAGGCTCGACACGCAGCGTCGGCACCCGCTTCAAGTAATCGATCATCGCGTGGAGCATGCTGCTCATGGCTTCGGCCTGCTGATGGGTTTGTTCCGCGAAACCGCCGAGCGTCCGCCGCGCGGCATCCGTTTGACCGAGTTTGATCAAGACTCGGGCGGCGATGGCGTTGCCCGACGGCAGCGGGCTGTCGGTGGCGGATTTCTGGCGGACGATCAGGTCATCGGCGGCGGCGTCGGTGAAGAAGAACCCGCCGTCGGATGCGTCTTCGAAGCGGCGAACCATTTGATCGGCGACGGCTTGGGCATTTGTTCGCCACTTCTGTTCGCCCGTGGCGTCATGCAGCGTCAGCAGCGCGTCGGTTAAGAATGCGTAATCGTCGATGAAACCGGCATAGTTGCCCACGCCGTCGCGTTGGGTGCGGATGATGGTGCCGTCTGGTTTCATATGTTTTTTGACCAGATAATCCGCGGCTTCCGCCGCGGCGTGGGTGTAGCGGGGTTCGTCCAAACAAGCGCCGGCGTGCGCGAGCGCGCGAATCATCAGGGCGTTCCAACTGGTAATAATTTTTGTATCCAGCAGCGGCTGCTTGCGCTTGTCGCGCTCTTGCAGCAGTGTCCAACGCATGCGCTTGAGCAGATCGAAATTTTCATGATATACCACTACGTCGGAGACGAACAGAATGTTTTTGTCCGGCGTGCCCGAGCCTTGATGCGGGTCGGCGAAATTGAAACCCCGATCGATTCCGAACACCTGCATGAACAGCGCCGCTTGATCATTAGAAAATGGCGCACCCATCTCCTTGCCCATTTCATCAGTCAGCGTGCGTCGGATTTGTTCGGGCAACCAGAGGTACGGCATGCCTTCCTGCGCATCGACTTCGGCATCGATCGCTGTATAAAACCCACCCTGCGGCGAGGTCATCTCACGGAGCACGAAATCAAACAACTCGCGCGCCACGACGGCATAGCGATCGTGCTCAAACCGCCGCGACGCTTCGGCGTAGATCCAGCCCAGCATCGCATTGTCGTACAACATGATTTCAAAATGCGGCACCAGCCATTGGGCATCGGTGCTGTATCGATGAAAACCGCCGCCCAGTTGATCGCGAATACCACCGTACATCATGGCGTCGAGCGTGCCGATGAGCTGATTTTCAATTGTCGATCTTTGATTTTCGATTGTGTGGAGGATCGACGATTTTTCGGCAATCGAAGCCAGCAGCAGCTCGAGCAATGTTTCGCGCGGGAACTTGGGCGCGTCGCCGTAACCGCCATCGACGACATCAAAATCATCAATCGATCGCAAAACAAGCTTCGCAATGTCGGCTGCGCCAATTTCGATCGCCGCTTGCGGCTTAGCTGTAACGGAGAGTTGCCGGAGTATTTGAGTGAAATACCGAGCCGACCGCATCACTTCATCACGACGGTTTTTCCACGCATCATGAATCCCGCGCAGCAACGTTACAAAACCCGGCCGGCCATGCGCGTCCTGGGGCGGGAAGTAGGTGCCGCCGTAGAAGTATTGCAAATCGGGCGTAAGAAAGGCGCTCATCGGCCAGCCGCCACGGCGGGTTTGCACCTGCACGCCGGTCATATAAAGCTGGTCGACGTCCGGCCGTTCTTCGCGGTCGACTTTGATACAGACAAAATGCTCGTTCATAACGGCGGCGACCGCTTCAATTTCAAAGCTCTGCCGCTCCATCACGTGGCACCAGTAACAGGTGGAGTAACCGACGCTGAGAAAGATCGGCTTATCTTCACGACGAGCACGCTCAAACGCTTCCGGCCCCCACGCATACCAGTCCACCGGGTTATGGGCGTGCTGCAGCAGATATGGCGAGGTTTCTTGAGCGAGGCGATTGTTTCTCATGAGCGATCTTATGCCTCGCCAGCCGTGCGAAGCACTTTGCCTACAACCGCATCGGAGACGAAAAAACGAAATTCCGAACGCAGGCGCGCAATCAACGGCTGAACCGCGGGAATGAGCGCACGGCCCTTCGCTTCCAGAAGCACGCCAAGCACCCCGACGATCTCAAGTCCTAACTTTGCGGCCGCGTGCCTGCCCTGCGCTTCATCGATGAGCAATCGGTCGGCCCGCAATTCCACCGCCAAGCTGATTGCAGCGACCTCGCCGGCATCAAGGGCGGGATCGAACGTCAACAGCAACGATGGATCGACCGTTTCGATGAACGGATATTGGTGAACCGGAACCGCTGGCAGGTATCGTGTTCCACGTACACACTCAGCAGCCACTGCGGAAGGGACCAGCACGCGGCCGTATAGTTCACCCAGAACCTGCAGCGCCTCGATGTAATGCAATGCCCGCACAGGCGATGTATCACTGATGACCAGCACGCGTGACTTTTCCCCGATCTGGCTTCAGTGTCTTCAGGTCGTCTTCCAGCATGTCCAGCGTGTAGATGATCCAAGGAAGGCCCCGCTTCGCCAGCTCGTCTTCAAACTCCACCCGTGTAAGTCCCGCCAACTTCGCCGCTTGAGACTTGTACAGCATCTGCGCGGCAAACAACCTGCACGCGATCTCGACTGCGACTTCACGCGGTTGCGCGCCCGTCTCCGCAAGCCAGCTATCGGGAATTTCAATCGTCATCATCAACTCCTATGATGATCATATCGCGAATCAATCGGGGCACCACGACAAATCCGGAAGCGGCCATACGGACGGCACTCAAACTGAGCCGCGCAATCGCCTCTATAAAATTTTGATACTGCGCCGAGACTTCGTGGATATCCTCGTCACACGAGTTTCCACTGCTTGAGCACCGTAAGGACCTTCGGCCGCTTCCAAAGCCAGTCTACCTTGATCCAAAGATCATCAATGACGGCGCTGCGATAAATGCCGCCTTCAACCTTGACCGATTCAAAAGTTGCCCGGCGGTTGCGGAGGAAGAAATCGGCTTGTTTTTTAAGCGGGTCCAGCAGCCAGTATTCGCGGACGCCGCCGCGCTCGTATTCGCCGTATTTGTGGATTCGGTCGGTCGCTTTGCTGCCCTGACTGATGACTTCAATCACCAGGTCGGCCGGGCCGTCGACGAATACTCGCTTAACGCGATGCAGGTTTGCCTTGGCGACAAACAGAATGTCGGGCGCGCGGCCGGGCAAGTCGGGGCCGGTTTTCATCTGGAATGGATCAGAAAGAATCTCGCCAAGATCATGATGCTCGACGAATGCAGGAATCGTGCCGAGGAGGAACTGGTTCAACAGCGCATGTTCATGCGTCACGGCCGCCATCGCAACCATCCTTCCATCGATCCATTCCACGTGCTGGTTCTCGCCGTCCCAGCGGAGGAATTCGGCGTAGCTGATCAGCCCGTTGGTGGACTTCTGGGCCACTGACTTCGGTGATTTTCGAGTTGCAACCGGCATGACATCTCCCGACACGATCATATCACGAAACCCCGAACGAGCGCCGACCGACTTTCATCTTACGAGCACGCGGCCGTCATGGGCTGTAAGCGATGTAAGCCCATGCTACGTGTTACGAAATCGTCAACGTCGGCCCGGCGGCTGAGCGGTTGCGCTTGCTCACTTCTTCTGTCACACGGGCGACGATGTGTTCCAGTGCGTCCTTTAGTTTTGGTTCACCCTCAAAATTGGCGATCGGCGTTCCGGCGTCGCTGTTGATGCGGAGTTGCTGGTACATCGGCAACTCGCCCAGAAACGGCACGCCCAGCGCGTCCGCCGCCTTCTTCGCCCCGCCGCGGCCGAAGAGATCGTGAATTGTTCCATCGGGCAAGGGGAAATAGCTCATGTTTTCCACGAGGCCCAGCAACGGCGTCGCGAGTTGCTGGAACATGCGAACCGCCCGAATCGCGTCATCCAAAGCCACCTGCTGCGGCGTGGCCACAATCACCGCACCGGTTAGCGGTAACAACTGGCACAGCGTGAGCGGCACATCGCCCGTGCCCGGCGGGAGATCGACGATCAGGTAATCCAACTCCGGCCAATGAGTGTTATCAAGCAGCAACTGTTTGAAGGCCCCGTGCGCCATCGGCCCGCGCCAAATAAGCGGTTTGTCCTGCTCGACCAAGTTGCCGATGGTGATGGCGTGCACGCCGTGCACGTTGAACGGCACGATTTTCATCACGTCGTTCACCTTCGTGCTCTTCACCATCGCGCCTTTGATGCCGAGCAGGGTTGGCATGCTGGGGCCGTAGATGTCGCCGTCCATCAAGCCAACCGCTGCGCCGGCACGGCTCAGACCGACGGCCAGGTTCACCGCGATGGTGGATTTGCCGACGCCGCCCTTACCCGCCCCCACCGCGACGATGTTTTTTACCTGCGGCAAAGCGCTGGTCTTCTGCTGCGGATGGGCCGGCCCGCGCGTTGGCGTGGTCAGATTCACGGTCACTTTCTCTGCGCCGATTCGGCGCAGCGCCACCGTCACGTCGCGGTCGATCACGTCTCTAAGCGGACTTGACGGCGTGGCAAGTTCCACGGTCACGGCAACGTCGTACTCGTTCACGCTGATTTCCTTCACGATGCCCAGCGTGATGATATCTTTGAACAATTCCGGGTCTTTCACCGTTTGCAACGCCGATACAACCTGTTCCCGATTCAATGCCATATCTCTTTCCTATTCCGTTGAGTCCGGCGATTATACGCTTCGACTATTCAATCCGCAGCGCGATGGATGGCGTGGCGGAGTAGAATTGCAGTCGCCCTTATGTCTCACCTTCGAGCCGACGTCCCTCATGATCTTAAGAATAGCGGGCTGAACCTCCACCCCGGCGCAGAAGACGACGGCTGGTACAAGCCGCCGCCGGTGATTCTCGGCGATGGAACGATCGTGCAGTTGCTTAAAGACGGCGAGGCGCTCAAGGCCGCTTATGACGCCATCGCAGGCGCCAAGCGGCTTATCTGCCTGCAGGTTTACATTTTCGGCTCCGATGCAACCGGTAAAGCGTTCGCCGAACTATTGAGCCGCAAAGCCGCCGAGGGGGTGCGGGTGCTTGTCAGTTACGATTCGTTCGGATCGTTCGCATCCGACCGACGCATGTTCAGCCAAATGCGCCGTGCCGGCGTGCGGGTGGAAGAGTTTCACCCCGTTCGCCCGTGGGATTGCCGATACAGTTGGCGGCCGTTCAACCGCGATCATCGCAAGCTGGTCGTGGTTGACGAGGACATCGCCTGGCTCGGCGGACTGAACATCGGCGACGAGTACGCCGGACCGTGGATCACCGGCATGGAGTCGATGGAGATCGAGCCGTGGCGCGATACCGCCGTCGGCTTGCGGGGACCGGCGGCCAAGTCGTTGTTTCGGGCCTTTGTCGCCTCATGGCGTTACCTGCACACCGGCGGGCGCATCACCCGGTGCGAATACATTCGCGACCACGACCTCTATGACGTGATTGCCACCGTGCCCACCATCAAGAGCAAGGTGAGCCAGCGATTCCGAGCGGCCCTAAAAGATGCAAAACGCAGCGCGCTGCTCACGATGGCCTATTTCGCGCCCGACGATGAGATGTTGAACGAAATGTGCCACGCCGCCAAACGGGGCGTCGAGGTCAAGCTGCTCATTCCCGCCAAATGCGACTTGCCCGTGCTGACCACCGCCGCGCGGAGTTTTTATGAAACGCTGCTGAAAGCCGGCGTGCATGTGTATGAGCGGCAGCACGTCATTCTGCACGCCAAAACCATGGTGATTGACGGCCGCATCAGCGTGGTCGGCTCAACCAACCTTGACTACCGCAGCATCGAATACAACTGCGAACTGTCGATCGCCATCCGAAGTTCGGAATTCGGCGAAAAAATGACTTCGCTGTTTGAAAATGACGTACTGTTCTCCAAACGCATCAGGCTCGATCACTGGCGAAAGCGAACCATTCGCGACCGCGTGGGGCAGTGGGCGGTGAGCCGGGCAAGATACCTGCTCTGATCTCCCCCGCCCGGCCTGCGGTGAGGGTTCTTACGGAATTTCAGATTACGGATTGCGGATTGCGGATTGAACAATATCAGCGGTAATCGGCCACTCACCCGAAAACACCTCGACCGCCGGGCCGGTCATGTAGACGTGGTTGTTCGCCTCTCGCCATTCAACGTTCAAATCGCCGCCGGGAAGATGGACGAGCACACTGCGATCGAGCCGGCCCGTTATCACACCCGCGACGACGACGGCGCACGCGCCCGTGCCGCACGCCAGCGTCATGCCGCTGCCGCGTTCCCACGTTTTCATCGTCACCACGCCGCGTGAGCTTACTTGAACCCAGTGGGCGTTAATGCGTTTCGGAAACGCCGGATGCGTTTCGACGAGCGGGCCTCTCGTCGGCAAATCGATTGCGTCCAAGTGATCTACAAAAATTACCGCGTGATCGCTACCCATTGATACGAACGTGGTCGGGCCTGCAGGTGCCGCGCCAACTTGACCCGCCAAGCAGAATTCATGTGCCGCGCCGGCCGGCGTGACCCAATCTGCCCGAACGCCGATTCGAGTCAAATCAAGAATCGGTTCGTCCATATCCACCGTGGACGATGTAACCGTGCCCTCTTCGCCGACGAATTGGTGAATCATCAGCACCCCGCGCAGCGTTTCGATGCGCATCGGGTTTTGTTTCGACAGCCCGCGGTCCAGCACAAATTTCGCCAGCCCGCGGATGCCGTTGCCGCACATTTCGCCTTCGCTGCCGTCGGCGTTGAACATGCGCATGCGCACGTCGGCGCGGTCGCTGGGAAGCGCCAGGATCAAGCCATCGCTGCCCACACCAAAATGACGATCGCTGATCAATCGAGCGATATTCTCCGGATTCGCCGGCGCGGGCTGCGTAATACAATCGAAGTACAAATAATCGTTGCCGCAACCGTGCAGCTTCGTGAATTTCATGGCAAACCGCAGTGTAACGATTCAACTTCCGATCGCGAAACGTCCGATAAACCAGTTGTGTCTACATGCACCGAAACAACGGCCACTCGCGCCGAGCAACTGGCATCGACGAACCTCGCAGCAAACTTTGCCGCGATTGAAAAGCGGGACGTCGCGATCCCCGAACTCCCGGAGATTACATCCACCGAACTCCTTTTCGGCCGCGACGGCGCCTTGACTGCGCGGGTTGATGGTCGATGGCTGCGCGGCTGTTCCGTCCCCACCGCCGCCGCGCGGGCGCAGCTTAAGTCGATGCTCGCCCCCGGCCAATGCGCCTGCCTGCTCGACCCCATGCACGCCGCGGCGCTGCGCATAACCCTCGAAAAGCTGCGGCCAGAACAGGCGGTAATTGCGATCGTGCCGGACGCGCATCACGCCGCACTTTTGCTTCGCTGCGCCGATTTTTCGATCGACATCTCAGCCCGTCGATGCTGGGTTGTCTTTGGCGATGCCTGGGCCGCTCAACTCCACGCGCTGCTGCAGCGTGAGGAAGGTCTGGCGATTCCGACGCAGTTCATCCGCACCCCATCACCGGATGCGTCGTTGGCCGATGCTTTAATCGGACCGGCACAGCAGGTTTTTTCGACAATCGTCGGCGAACGCAAACGCGAGCTCGATACACTGCGCACTAGCGCTCGCCCGGCGACGGCGGGTGCGAAGAAACTGTGTGTTGTCGGCGGCCAGCGCTTCAAGCTGTGGAACGATGCGGGGTTTGCGCTTTTCGAATCGCTGCGCGGCGTCGGGGCCGATATCACCATCTTCAACGCCGACAGCCCCACCTGCGCCACCCATGTGGCACTGGCGCGGGCCGCCACCGACTGCGATGCAGTCGTTACCGCCGACTTGTTTCGTATTGACAACCACGGCGCCGTGCGCGGCGATGTGCCATGGATCACCTGGGTCACGCGCGACCGCCTCGCGCCGTTCGCCGATGCCCTTCCGTGCGACGGATTGCTCGTCACCGACGAATCGCTCGCCCTGGCCGCGCAGCGAAAGGGTTGGCCCGCCGGCCGCGTTGCGATCGCGACTTGGCCCAAAATCGATCTGCCAGCGCCGACGAGCGGTCGGCTCACGCTAATCGCCGATGTCGCGCCACTCGAACCGCCCGCCGATCTGGAGCATCTTTCGAGCCACCGTCTCTTGTGGGAGCACTTGGCCGCGCGCATCGCCCGCGACCCGCTGGCCGCGCACGGCCGAGCTTGCGAATTGATCAACGAATCGATCGCGGCCCTGCAACTCGATCCTGCGTCAATCGCCGTCGCACGATTCAATGAGCAGTTGGTGGCGCCCGCTTACGCCGTCGCTTTGGCCCGATTGCTCGCCCGCGCTGGCGTGTCCCTTGATATCTTCGGTCAAGGTTGGAACAGCTTTGATGACCTTGCGCCCTTCTATAGAAGACCAGTGACCAACCGACAGGATCTGGATTCGATCGTGCGCGAAGCAGGGTTAATTGTTCACGCCTGGCCTGCCACCTTTACTCATCCAGTTGAGTTTTCGGGCCGGCCTGTCATTCGTTATGCAGGTGGGGGCGTGAGTGGGTTCATCACCGACGCGCGGAAATGCGTTGCCGCGCCGCTTAGAAACCGGCCTTCCATCAATCTGGCGGCGGTGCTATCGCTCTTGTAGCCATATTATAGGCATGGCAATCGATTGCATCGGCGGCTAGCATCAAAGCGTGCTGATGCTCATCCTTCTGATGCTCCTGCAGACCGCCCCGGCGACGCTTCCAACAACGCAGCCCACGCTCGATCAGCGCCGCGTCGCTGAACAGGAAAAACTGCGGCAGTCGATGCACACGCTTTCGGCGTTGTCGCCGCGCACGCTGGGCGAGGTCGTCGGGCTTTCTCTCGGTCGCGATGACGGCCTGTTGCTGCCCGAATCGCCGCTCACCACCACCGACGGCGCGCACCGGGTTGATCTGCTCGATCTGCCCGGCCTCACGCAAGTCAACGTCGGTCAAAGCGATACATCCGGCGATCGGTGGATCGATTTTCAACACGTCGATTTCGATACCCCCGGCGCGGTCTCCACGCTGTTCCAGATCTTCGGGCGCGCCGATTACCTGATGATTGCGTATGACTTTACCGGCGTCGTCGAAGAGCGCCGCGTGCAGTTAATTCAATCCCCGAGGATGGCCGACCAGCCGAACGAGACTGTGCGGCTGTATGTCGAGCGGTTCGATGCAATCACCGAAGAATCGATCGGGAAAATCAACCTCCGAGCTGATCGTTTTGATACGCTGCTGCGCGATCACCCGCAGGAAGCAATTGAATATCTTCTTCGCCCGATTTTCAGCCGCAAGCTGCACCGGGAGCTGTTGCGAACGCCCGCCGGTGAGGCGTGGCAGGCCCTGGGCGATTCCGTCCCCCCGCCGGCCGAGGTGAAGCAGCAGGTTGATGCACTGGTGGTTCAGTTGAACAGCGACGAGTTTTCAAAGCGCGAATCCGCCGCCGTAGCTTTGCAGAAATTGGGACCGTCGGGCGCGATGGCGCTGCGCGCGGTGGATACAAAATTGCTATCCGAAGAACAGCGGCAGGCGATTGAGACGACGCTGGCATCCTATTTGCGCCTTCCCGGTGAACAGATCGCCCGGTTGAAGAGCGACAAGTTGTTTCTCATCGGAGTGCTCTATAGCGACGAGTCGTCACTCTGGCCGGCGGCGTTAAAAGCGTTGGGCGGTGCGGCCAAACTCGATGCGAGTCTGACAGCAACTGATGTTCGCCGCACCGCCGACGGGTTGCTGGAAGCGTTCGTCGATCCGGCGCCCACAACTCAACCCTCCGCCGGCCCGTAATGAAGAAATGTTTGGGGTCTCACGACCTTGGCACTGCGACTAAGTTGCGCAAACTACGGATGGGGGAATTTGTCGGACGGAATTTTTCCAAACCACGTACTCGGTGTTCGCACTACTTGAGCTAAGGCTCAAGTAGTGGCACCCCGGGGCAATATTTTTGCAACCGGCGCGCTGCCACGATTGGGTGCATTCCTTAACGCGCGTTCATCAGCGCAACACCCTAACAGGCAAAAATCCTGCATTCGGCCGCCGGTTTCCCTAGCAAATCCGCATATTTTTCCCGCGCGCTGCGCCAGCGATGGCGCGCTGGCGCAGCGCGCACGGATAGGTGGAAGCTCGGCGTGGAGATTGTTGATCATTCCGCGCGCCCCGCCGTGCAAGTCCGCGAGTCGGAGGCGAGCCATGCACGAGGATGCACGACAATGCACGATTTTTCGAGATGGATGCCATGAACTTTCGTCCAAAACCCCGCTTTGCGCTATTGATTATGGGTTGTTAAGACCGCGGACGCCGGACGCATCGTGCATCCCGACTTTCCCCCGACCTCGGCGCCTCGCAACGGCGCGGGGGTCAGAGATTCCCTGTCTTTCCAAGCCGGTCGTCGGGGTTGATACAACCGGAATAAACCATCGACGTCGATGCAATCCAATGCTGTTAATTCATCGCACGCACCGCCGCGCGTGGCATAGTTCTCACGTCGGAATGTTTCGCCATTTTCTGAAGGGCACCACGATGCATGCTCGAACTCGATGGGTACTTAGTGCGGCACTTTCTTCGGCGTCGGTGATATCGGCGTCGGCGGCGCACGCAGAACTACTTAATCACTGGTCGCTCGACCAGACCGCCGGCTTTACCGCGCCCGATAGCAAAGGCGGCTTGGCCGGTTCAGTCGGCGGAACCAGCGCCTGGGCCGGAGGGAAGATTGCCAACGGCTTCAAAACCACCGGCAACGCACTGGGTTACATCAACAACGGCAATGTGAACTTTACCGGCAGCTTCGCGTTGTCGTTCTGGGTGAATCCCGAAAACGTTGCGCTCGACTGGCGCAACATGCTCAGTAAGCACGACGGCGCCGACGGCCAAAAGGCTTTCTGGATCGGCCAGAAAGACACCGACGGCGCCATGCGCTTCGGCATGTATTTCGACGGCACCGCGGAGACCACGCTCGACACATCTTCGGCACTCATCGGCAGTGGGCAGTGGTCGTTTATCACGGCGGGGTGGAATGAGCAGACCAAAACGCAATCGCTCTTCGTCAATGGCAACTTGGCCGCCAGCGCCGTACGCACCGGAAAATCATTCCTCAACCCGCGGTCGTCGAACTTTTTGTTCAGCACGAACAACACCAGCAGCAGCAACGTGGTCGGCGTGGGGTCGTGGGCGCGGTTCCCGGGCACGCTCGACGACGTGGCCGTTTGGGACAGTCTTCCCGATGCCGGCCGACTCAAAGCAATTTACAACGCGCCGACCGTCGCCGGTTTGCCCGCATACAACGCCGCCGACTTCGAACAACTTCACTTCGCCGCGGATACGAATTTCTCGGTAGAAGTAGGCGACAAGCGATGGAAACGCGCAACGGGGCTTGCGCTGGGCGAAGGCAATATCGCTCAACAGCCTAATGGGCACGCCATGCAGTTCAACGCCGCCGGCGTGGGCGTGACTTCGCTCAGCACCGTCAGCCTGACCGCCGACCCGATCAACGCCAACCTCGCCACCGCGAACCAAATCAACATCGCCACCGGTTTGCCGCTGACCATCAGCGAGATCGACGGTCTGACTTCGAACGAATCGATCGGCTCGGCCAACTTCCGGCCCTACCAGATTGATCAGGGCGACATCTACGTGATGCTTTGGCTCACCGATACCGCCGGCACCGACGACCGCGCGACGTTGCGCGCCGAACTCGATGCGGTTTCGGGCGCAGGATATGACCTGCTGAACATGGCCGATGCGCAGTGGAGCGAACTATCCACCAACCACGCCGGCTTCGACACGTTGATTCGCTTCAACCAGATAGAAATCGGCGGCGCGTTCAACTGGGATTTTGCGGCACACACCGATGTGCGGCTGGACCAGGTGGCCGTCGTCACCACCGGCGCGCCGGTCCCCGAACCGGCGACGGCGGGTCTCTTCGCGATCGGCGCGGCGATGCTGAGGCGTCGGAAGGCGGGCCGTCATGCTCGCTAGCAAACATCGTCGCGCTTTCACACTTGTGGAACTGCTGGTGGTTATCGGAATCATCGGCCTGCTGATTTCGATCCTGCTTCCCACGATCGGCAAAGCCAAACAGGCCGCCAACAGCAGCAACTGCCTGGCCAACCTGCGCGGCTGGATGCAGGCCATTACGACGTATTCAACGGAGAACAAGAATCGATATTGGATCGACTGGGGCAATCACCCGCCGGCCGGCAGCGGGCAGGGAACGTGGATGCGCGAGCTGAGCATTTACTATCGCAATCTCGATCGCTTCCGCCTGTGCCCATCGGCGGCGGACACCACCGGCACCTACGGCTCGGCCACGTTCCAGGCGTGGGGACCGATCGCGCCGTCGCAAGGGTTTCTTTTTGTCCCCTCGGATTTCGGTAGCTACGGCCTGAATCACTGGATAAACGATCTTCCGAAGACGGGCCTGTTCGTGAACGGCTGGCGCAACCGGCCCGACCTGCAGTGGCGCCGCGCCGGCGGGCACAAGGGCAAGAGCGCCGAGGCGCCCGTCATCGGTGATTGCGAATGGTACGGCGGCAACCCGTTCGACTACGCCAGCGGCCTGACACCAGGGGCCGTGCCGGCGGTGGAGAACGCGCTCTACAAGCGCTACTACGGGGCGAACATGTGGGCTTACGACATGGCGCGCTTTGCCATGAACCGCCACGCACGCGGGATCAACCTGGCGTTTGAAGACGGCTCGGTGCGCGCGACGCCGAAGCCCGATTTGTGGAAACTGCACTGGCACAAGAGCTTTCGCCCGGCAAACGTGACGTTGAGTTTCTGATGGAGATGCGACTATCATCAGCTTCATTAACGAAGGAACTGATGATGAACCCAACGAAAAATGATCTTGCGACCAAGACGCGCACCGCCGTCGTCGGCCTGCTCAACGCCCGTTTGGCGGATGCGGTTGATCTGCTGACGCAGGCGAAGGCGGCGCATTGGAACGTGAAGGGGCCGAACTTCATCGCCCTTCACCAGCTCTTTGACAAAGTGTATGCATCGGTCGAGGAAGGCATTGACCTCATCGCCGAACGATGCGTTGCGCTCGGCGGAACGGCGCTGGGCACGGCGCGCGTCGCCGCAAAGAGCAGCACGCTAAACGAGTACCCCGCCGACATCACCGCGGGGAAGGATCATGTGGCGGCGCTATCGGATCGGCTTGCGGCGTTCGGCAAGCTGGTACGCGCGGCGATCGAGGAATGCGACAAACTTGGCGACAAAGACACCGCGGATTTGTTCACCGAAGTGTCGCGCGAAGCAGACAAAATGCTGTGGTTTGTGGAGAGCCACGCACTTTAGTCATCCAGCATTCATCGCGCACCGACGCTGCCATCGAGCTTTAGCTCCAGCCGCGCGGCAATCGGGTGGCGATCCGATTCGCTGGTGATCAGCAGCGTGGTGGCATCGATCAGCGCGACATCTTTGATCCCCGGAAGATCGATCTGGCCAAGCACCTCGCCGCGGGTCAGGTCGAGCAGTGTGGTGCCGTAGACGAGCAGGCAACGGTTCTTGCCGCTGCCAACCCACAGCAAGGCCGGGCCAGTGTAACCGGTGGAACGTCTAGCGAGTTGGCCGTTGCGGTCGACAAACTCGCCGGCCTTGGATTCACTGCCTTGTTTGAAGGCGTAGACGATCGCCCCGCCGGGGTGTTCGAACAAAACAGCGGCGAGCGTATCTGTCTCAGCGGTGGTGTCAGTCGTCACGGCGAAACCCATCGGCACGGTCGACCAATTGGAAGGCAACCCGGTGATGGGAATCTCGTGCGAGCTTACCATCCGCTCGGCATTCATTGAGAAAAATCGCACGGCAGGAACGCGGCGATCGGAATGCTGGCCGACCATGGCAAAATAACGGGCTTTCGCGGTGAGCACCATCATGCTGCGGCCACCCTCGGGCGGCGGGAGTTCGAGCGGCTTGAGTCGAACGGGCAGTTTCTTTACAAGGTCAAAAGCGTTGGCCAGAATCTTGCCCGCGGTGTCGGCGGTGATCACGATGCGTTCGTTTTTAGGCGGCGCGGCATCCGGTTCGGCCGGAAGAAAGCCGAGCAGCTTGTGCATGCCCTCGGCGGATTCGTTGAGCGGAATCGTCTCGGGCGCTCGATTGGGCGTGGCGAACGAATAAATCTCGATCTCGCGGCGGAGGAATGTGGCCGTTCGCGCCAGGCGCGCGCCGTCGGCGCTGAGCACGAAATCGTCGTTGCCCTGCGCGGCTTTGATTGAAACGGGCTGCGGATTCACGCGCTTCCAGGTTCGACTGTCCCAGCAGACAAAACTGACCAGGTCGGCGTTCCGCTGCATGGTGGCGACGAACGGCGACGGCGTGAGGGCAAAGATGAACTTGTCGGCCGGCAGGCGCATCGCCGAAGCCGGCGAGAACGACGCCACCAGCGGCGACGTGGGCGCGGCGATCTGCGGGCCGACATCGACCACCGGGCCGCGCGGCAGAATGTCGGTAATCACGGCCGCGGCGGCGGAGGTGACCGTCGAAGCCAATTGCGGTGTGACCGGAGGTGGACCGCTCGGACCGGTTTCAACCACGGGCGGCGCGATCACCTTCGGGTCGGCACGTTCGGCGCGCACCGTTCGTGTTCGGGCGCGCGCTTCGGCTTCAATGGCCGCGGCGCTGTTGATCGGGCTCCAGACGAAGCCGGCGCCGAAAGGGCTCATGGGAATGGCCGTCGTCCCCGTGGCATCTGCAATGGATCGGGCCAGCGCGTTCAGCCCGAACAGCAGCGCGCCGGAAAGAACCACGCCCAGCAGGTACCCCGTTGCCCCCAACCCCGCAGTGACGGGAACTTCTTCGGGACGGAGGCGAAACAGAATCCACACGCAGCAGCTCGCCACAAGCAACCCGCCCAGCGCGCCCATGAGGGCCGATGCGATCGCGCCGTGACCGAGCATCCACAGCGTCGCCGTCAGGACCAGTGCGGGCATGTAACTTGCGAACGTGCGAAAACGCGCCGTACGCGGCAGTTGAAAGCCGACCGTCTTCCCGGCCTGCTTGATCATGGCAAACGTGATCGGCCAAATCAGCCCGGCATAAAAGCCAATCCACGCAACGGCGGCGGTCAGTGTGATCCAACCGGCGTCGGTTCGATTGGTTCTGGACGAATGGCCGAACAGCCAGATGAGCGACCCGACAACGAGCAGCCACGGCGCGATCAAATCCAGCTCTTTCGAGCCGGCGAAATTAAACCGCAGGTTGGCGCGCCCCGCCTGCTCGATCCCCTCGCCGCTGAGCGGGACGTCTTCCATTCCCGTTGGAAGGTTGGATTGATCGGCCTGGTTCGGACCGACCGCTTGTTGTACCCGCGTGCTGGCATGCGCGGCGGCCAGCGCATCACTGCCGGCGAATGATCGTTCGACTTGTGCCAACGCATCGAGGTCCGGCCCGTCGGCGCTTTCGCCTTCACCGGCGCCGGGCGCGCCCGACTGGTGAGGCACCGTAACGATATTCCCGCAGCCGCGACAACGCATTCGCCGGCCCGCCAGACTCGCGTCGGCGGCGTAGGCTTTCTGGCAATTGTCGCAAACAACGGTAACCTGCATCGCTTTAATCTATCTTCGGTCAGGCGTAACGCGAATCTGCTGTCGCAACCCTGCGACGCTTTGATTTGACGTGATAACTCGCCAAAAGTTCATTGGCGGCGATGTGTCAACCCCGCCCCACAATACGATCCATCTCCCCGAATGATACCAGACCCTGAGCGACCAACTCAAAACCTGTGCTGTGCAATCGCATAAACTTGCTGTCACGCAATGCCTCGTCGATCGCCTGCATGGTCGGCGTGCGAAGGATTGTATCGCGAAGCTCATTGCTCACCTTAAGTAATTCAAAAAACGCCCGCCGGCCCAGGAAGCCCGTGCCGAGACAATGCGTGCAGCCGCGCGGGTAGAAGATTCGTGAAACCCCCTGCCCCGACGAACCCAGGACAGCAAGCTGTTCCGCCGTCGCGGCTTCGGGCCGTTTGCAGTGCGGGCAAAGCTGACGCACCAATCGCTGCGACAAAACCAGATGCAGCGCCTGCGCGACAAGATACGGCTCGACACCCAGATCCAACAATCTGAAAATGCTTCCGATCGTGTCTTTGGTATGCAATGTCGAAAACACCAGGTGACCGGTAATGGCCGCCTGCATCGCGATGCGGGCCGTTTCGGCGTCGCGGATTTCGCCCACCAGAATCACGTCGGGGTCTTGTCGCAGGGTCATTCGCAGCAGTGCCGAAAAACTCTTGCCGGCGTCTTCGTCGACCGGAATCTGCGTGACGCCTTCGATCTGAATTTCCACCGGGTCTTCAATCGTCATGACATTTCGCCGGCTCGTGTCGATGCTGCGCACCAGCGAGTAAAGCGTTGTCGTCTTACCGCTGCCGGTCGGCCCGCTGACGAGCACCATCCCCGCATCCTGCTCAATCCCGCGGGCGACTTCCTGCATCATCCAGGTGGGAAGATGCAGGTCGGCCATTTTCAGCGGCGCGTTGGCGGTATCCAGCACGCGGACGACGAGTTTTTGCCCGTAGACGCTGGGGGCAAAGCTCACACGATAATCGACCCGCCGCGCGCCGCCGCGCACGCGGTTGTCGGGCACCCGGGCGGCGAAATGGCCTTCCTGAATGCTGTCACGGAACTGAATATCGATATCGCTGAGCACCTTCACCAGCGTCGCCAATCGATGGCCCACCTGATTCGGAAGCTTGGCGACATCAACCATGTTCCCGTCGATGCGCAGCCGGCAGCCATAACTTTCCTGACGCGGCTCGAGATGGATGTCGGTCGTCCGACTGCGAAACCCGACGATCAACAGCAGCCGAAACAAGTCGACGGCTTCTCTCTGCCCGATGCCTTTGGTTTCGCCCGTGGCTTCGTGAACCACCGAGCCGCGGGCGTTGATCAGTGCGATTTCACCTTCTTCGAAGGTTCGTTGCGGGAGCGATTCGGCCAAGTCAACCAGCGCCGTTTCGTAATCGACATTCTCCGGCGTCTGAATGCCGCGCGGCAGCGGATCATCATCCACGCGGCCCATTGCCAGGGCCTCCAGTTGGCTTACTTCTTCATCCACCAGATCTTCGGAAGTCAGCTCTTCCTGCAGGCCGGGGTCAAACAGTTTGATGGTGGTCTTGCCGATCTGTATCGCGTCGCCGGGGCGCAGCGGCGAGAGTTTGATGATCTGGCCATTGAGCCGCGTGCCATTGCTGCTGCCGAGGTCGCGCACGCGCCAACCATCGGCGGTGCGCTCGATGATGCAGTGCTGCCGGCTGGCCATAATATCGACCAGCACCAGCGCGTTATCCGGCCCTCGGCCGATGCTGATGTTCGACACGTCCGCTGGCATCTGGGCAGACTTTCCGGCGGCGGTGATCTCAAGATATGCACCGTTCATCACTTGCTGTTCTAACATATCCGCACCGTTCCGCTGTAACAAACCCCGAATTGGCGTATCATTCGCCCAGCACGAGTTGCTGTAGAAAGAGAGTTCTGGTTGCCTGATAAATATTTCCAACACACTTTTGATAACGGCCTGACCCTGCTGGCCGAGCAAATGCCGGGCATGCAGTCGGCGGCGATGACCATGCTGGTCGCCGCCGGCAGCGGCACCGATCCCGCCGACGCTTCGGGCACTTCCACCGTCCTGGCCGATCTGATGCTGCGCGGCGCCGGGAGCCGTGATAACCGGGCATTAACCGAACACCTGGATTCACTCGGTTTGCACCGGTCGAGCAGTGTCGGAGTCTACCACGCGCGCCTCGGCTGTGCCGCGCCGGCCGATAAGGTGATGGCCGGGCTTGACGCGTATGCCGATATCATCCTCCGCCCGCACCTTCCCGCCGACGGCTTCGAATCGGCCCGCGAACTGACTTTGCAGTCGCTGGCCGGGATCGACGATGAACCGCGCCAGAAGATGTTCGTAAAGTTGCGTGAGATCTATTTCCCGTGGCCAATTGGCCGAAACTCGCTGGGTTCAAAGGAGCACCTTACCTCACTCACACTACAGCGGATGAAGGCCGACCACACCCGGCGGTTCGGACCGCGCGGCGCGATCATGGCGTTCGCGGGAAATGTCGAGTTCTTAAAGCTGAAAGAGACCATTGGTGCTCTGTTCGGCGACTGGACTGAGAAACCGCCGGTGGAACTCGCCACCACGCCGGCGACAAAGAAGTATCATTTCCAGCAGCAGGACACCGAGCAAACGCACATTGGCTTGGGCTGGCCGACGGTCGACGAAGCGCACGACGACTACTACTGCGCGAGAATCGCCTACGAAATCCTCGGCGGGGGAATGAGCAGCCGGTTGTTTACCGAAGTGCGCGAAAAGCGCGCCTTGTGCTACAGCGTCTCGGCCGGATTCGCGAGCGTGAAAGGGCTGGGCTGTGTGATGGGCTACGCCGGCTCGAGCAACGACCGCGCGCAAGCGACGCTGGATTGTTACATGGAAGAAGTGAGCAAACTAGCCGCCGGCGTGCAGGCGGATGAAGTCGACCGCGCTAAGATCGGCCTGAAAGCAAGTACGATCATGTCCGGCGAATCCACCAGCTCGCGCGCCGGATCGATCGCCCACGACTTTTTTATGCGCGGCCGCATTCGCACGATGGACGAGATCAAGAACTCCATCGATGCGGTAACGATCGATCGCATCAACGCGTTCCTGAAAAACAGCCCGAAGGTGGAGCCGACGATTGTCGTTCTTGGGCCGAAGGAACTGCGGCGTGAGTAGGTTGTGGGTTGTAGGTTGTAGGTTGTGGGTGGGAAATTCAGCAAAAGAAGGTGGAGCAATGGCAAAGGCAGCTTTTCTTACGCTTCGCGTTTATCAATTGAGCGAAGAATTGTCGAATGTGGTTTGGGACATCGTTAATTGTTGGCCGACATTTACTCGCAATACCGTCGGCGGTCAGCTGGTAAGGGCCGCCGACAGCGTGCCGTCCAATATCGCCGAAGGGTATGGTCGGGGCACCCGCAAAGATCAGCGACACTTCCTGAGAATTGCCCGCGGATCGCTGAACGAATCAATCAGTCTCCTGAGGCGATGCTACCAGCGAAAGCTGATTACGCCGGCCAACTCGAAAACGATCGCGGAATACCTGAGTGAACTCGGTCCAAAGCTAAACGGCTACCTTGGATCACTCGCCGACAAACCGAGAGAATGATGCCGTCTGGAAGACCCACAATCTACAACCCACAACCTACAACCCACAACCTACAACCCACATGCCGCTAACCTTCAAACACCACCGTCTTTCCAACGGCCTCGACATCGTGGCCGAGATCAACCCCGACTCTTACAGCTTTGCCGCCGGGTTTTTTGTCAAAACCGGCTCGCGCGATGAAGCCCCCAACATCGTCGGCGTATCGCACTTTCTTGAACACATGCTGTTCAAGGGGAGTGAAAGGCTGACGTGGGAACAAGTCAACCGCGTCTTTGACGAGATCGGCGCGCGCTATAATGCGTTCACTTCTCAGGAGATGACCTGCTACTACGCCAATGTGCTTCCGGAATTCACCGAGCGGACGATCGACCACTTATCGAGCCTTCTCCGTCCGGCCATCCGGCAGACTGATTTTGATACCGAGAAGAACGTCATTCTTGAAGAAATCGCCATGTACCTCGACGACCCGGGGCACAAGCTTTACGAGTCACTGATGGAAACGCACTTCGGCGGGCATCCGCTTTCGCAGAGCGTGCTGGGATCGTCGCAGTCGATTACTGATCTGAAGCGCGATCAGATGGCCGAATACTTCTCGCGGCGATACGGGCCTGGCAACATGGTGCTTTCGGTGACGGGACAGCTCGATTTTGATGAAGTCGTGAAGCTAGCCGACAAATACTGCGGCAGTTGGCCGAAGGTGAACGCACAGCGCGATAACCCGCCAGTGATCGCCGCCGGGACGCGCAAGCAGTTGACCGACGCCAAGCTCAACCGCCAATACACCATGGGCATGACCCCCGGCCCGAGTGCGCAGGACGACCGCCGCTTCGCCGCCCGGGTGCTGGCCGATGTCATTGGCGATTCCGACGGTTCGCGCTTCTACTGGTCGCTGGTTGACAACGCCATCGCCGAAGACGCCGATTTCGGATTCTATCCCCACGACGGCTGCGGTAGTTTTTACATTGCGCTCACCACGTCGCCCGACAAGAGTGACGAGGCGCTCGACATCGCGCTGCGAGAGTTGGAGCGGGTAAAGGGCGATCTATCCGACGGTGAAGTGGAACGCGCCAAAAACAAGATCGCGTCGAGCATCGTGCTTTCGGGAGAGTTGCCGATCGGCCGCATGCGCGCCATCGGCTCCCAGTGGATGTACACCGCGGACTACCGTTCACTGGAACAGGACATGACAACGCTACAGGCGGTGACGAGCGAATCCTTGCGGACCTTGATGCGCGAATTTCCATTCGACCCCATGACGATTGTTACCATGGGGCCGAAATAGCCACTCCCTCTCCCGGTACCCAGGGAGAGGGCCGGGGTGAGGGTTCTTCCTCGACTAACGAGCGTCGTGATTGCGGAATCGGCTACGGAATTTGAACTTTGATTTCCACCCCGCCGGCGGGTAGTCGCGGTGAGGCAACTTTCTCGCGACCGTCTCTGCTCACGACGATCCTGTAATCACCCAGGAATCCACGCGTAGCGAATCGCCCATCAGCGCCCGTTTCACCTGCCGCTGCGGTGTGCCAAAGTTTTGTCACCAGATCGACATACGCATCCCCCAATGGCCGCCGCGTCCAGTCGTTCTTCCACAGCGCCGCCTCGGGCATCCAATGGTTCTTCTGATAAAAACCCCAGAGCACAATCCCGTTCACGCTCGGATGGCTGAACGCCGCGGTGAAGAAATCGCGCAGATAATCGGCCTGGAGCTGGTCATCGTGGGTAGTTACGTCGAACTCGGTAATGCGAATCGGCAATCCCAGTTTTGCGAATCGATCGAAGAGCGACAGCACGCGCTCCGGCCCGACGAGCGCGTCGCCGAAATGCGCCTGCTCGCCGATGCCATGAATCGGCGCGCCTTGTTCGCGCAGTTGTCGAGCGAGATCGTACATGCGTGCGATCTTCTGTTCGTTGAGCGCGCCGTAGCTCAGCATGGCAAAGTCATTCAGGTATAGCTTCGCTTTGGGGTCGGCCTGATGGGCCAGATGGAACCAGCGCGCCATGGCACTATCGCCCAGCACATCCTGAATCGCTTGATGAAACGTTGCTTCGTTGACCACATCCCACTCGTCGATCGTGCCGGCGAACTCCTTCGTCAGGCGAGAAATGTGGTCGTCAACCCGCCGTTGCAATCCGTCGCGGTCTTTGGTCTTGATCATCGCCTGAACGTCCGCCGGCAGGCGCTGCGCCTCGGGCCACACCAGACAATGACCTCTCACGGACATTTGGAGCTTTTCGCTCTTCAACCAGTCCATGGCCGAGTGCATCTGTTGCCGATGCTCCCGCTGTTGAGCCGCGGTGCCCGGTTCCCACGCCGGCCACTTGAGGTCGTTCTCAAACACCACGGTGTTGAAGTAGGCGGCCAGGACTTTTCGGTATTGTTCGTCATCGGAGCCCGTTCCAAGAATTCGCCCTTTGGTGACCGCCGTGCCGAATGCAAAAGCATGCCTCTGCTGTGTGATCTGCACCTTTGCACCCGGCACAGGATTGCCTAACGCATCGACCACACAAATCGTCAAATCAGCCTTGCGATGTTTCTCAATCCGCTCGGCGGCGGCTTTGCGCCACGGCGCGTCCGGCTCCCTGCCGAAATAACTCAGCGGCGGCGAGCGCAGTCCGGCAATCGAAGCTCGTTGCCCAAGGTTGCGAACTGATAAGTTTCGAAGCTGCACCCGCTGCCGACAAACGCCGAAATTGATCGCGATCTGCATTTTGCCGGCGGGTTGATCGGCCTTCACGCGTAACGGTAGGCGTTGCGGCTGCCACGATCCCGTCGCGAGAATCACGGCCTCATCATGAACCGTGTAGGGTGGTTCGGCCAACTGCGCAACAATCCGCAGCGCCGATTCCTTCGTGTCCGGATCCGCCTCCGCGGCGCGAACATCGCCCTCAATCAGCAGCACGTCACCGGCCAACACATCGGCGCTGGTTGGGATTGCGATCTGGGCCATCCACGGTGACGGCGGCGTGGTGGTCGTCGTCAGCTCGATCACATGGTCGCCGAGCGACACAATTGAGGATTCGCCAGGCTTTTCAACACGAATAGCCGAGTTCATCCAATCTCGTGAAATGACGTCGCTCGGCTCGGTTGTTTGTGCGAACACGGGCGCACCGAAAAAGATTGCAAAGTGTCCAAACCATTTCATGACGGCCAAGCGTACCGCCTTGGGCAGTCGTTTGCACCGCGGAAAGCGGCTACAATCGCGGGGATGAACCGCCCGCCCCACGTCCGCTTCACGCTGAACGATCTTCGCGCCGCCCGTGAGTCGGGTGAGAAAATCGCGATGCTCACGTGCTACGATTTCACCACCGCGCGGATGATGCACGAGATCGGCGTGCCTATGCTGCTGGTGGGCGATTCGGCGGCGAATGTCATTCTTGGCCATGCGTCGACGGTTCCGATTCAGTTGGATTTTCTGATCGAGCTCACTGCAGCCGTTCGGCGTGGGGCACCGAATTGCCTGTTGATGGGCGACATGCCCTTCGGCAGTTTCCAGGCATCGGCGGAACAAGGCGTAATGAATGTGGTGCGCATGGTGCAACTAACGGGCTGCGACTGTGTGAAAATGGAGGTGGCCGCCAGCCACGCGCCGCTGGTGAAGCAACTGGCCGACGCCGGCATTGCCGTCGTCGCACACATGGGGCTTCGCCCGCAGAGCGTCGGCGTTTTGGGCGGATACCGGGCGCAAGGCAAAACCGCCCGCGCCGCCGGCGATATTGTCGCTTTGGCGAAGCTCATGGAAGATCACGGTGCTGCCGGCTTGCTGGTGGAAGCCACGCCGCCTCAGGTGAGTGAAGCGATCGTGAACACGGTAGCCATTCCGGTAATAGGCTGCGGCGCAGGGCCGGCCTGTGACGGGCATGTGGTGGTCACGCAGGATTTGTTGCGCCATTCGCCGGCGCAGCCGAAATTTGTTCCGAACTATGGCGACGCCGGACCGATGCTGAAACAAATCATCAGCAAATACGTAGATGAAGTAGCCGCCGGGCGTTATCCGGCGAATGAACATAATTACGACATGCCCCCCGCCGAGCGCGACGCGTTCAACTCGGCGCGCGGCAAATAATGGAGAACATGACGATGAATTCAATGAAGCGAGCGATTGCCGTGATGGGGCTTGGCGCGATCGGCACGGCCAGTTGGTACGTGGGAAGCGGTTTGGTGCAGAACGTGCGATACGCCCGGGCGATCGAGCAAGTGGAACTGAGCCGCGAACAGCTTTCGAAGCTGGATGACTTCGCCAGCGCGTTTAAGAGCGTCGGTAAAGCGGTCGAGCCGTCGGTGGTTTTTATTGAAGTCACCAAAAAAGCATCGCGCTCCGCCGGCGACGTGCGCAAGCAGCTTCCTTTCGATGATGAAACGCTCAAGCGATTCTTCCCCGATAAAGACGGCGACGGCGAAGCCGACCTTCCCCAGGACGACGGCAGCTTCGACCAGCAAGGCCAGGGTTCCGGCGTGATCATGGAAGCCGACGGTTCGAGCGGCTGGATTCTCACCAACAACCATGTGGCCGGTGATGCGGATGAAATCAAAGTCACCTTGAACGACGGCCGCGAAATCAAAGGCGCGAAAGTTCTGGGCACCGATCCGAAGACCGATTTGGCCGTAATCAAAATTGAGGCGGACAAGCTCATCGCCGCCCCGTGGGGTAATAGCGACAAGCTTGAAAAAGGCGATATCGTCATGGCCTTCGGCGCGCCATTCGGATACGTCGGTTCGATGACGCACGGCATCGTGAGCGCGCTCAATCGGCAGGCCGGGATTCTCGGCCAGTCGGGTTATGAAAACTTCATTCAAGTCGATTGCCCCATCAACCCCGGCAACTCCGGCGGGCCGCTGGTGAACACCCGCGGGGAAGTAGTGGGCATCAACACGGCCATCCTGTCGCGCAATGGCGGATTTCAGGGCGTGGGGTTTGCGATTCCATCCAACCAGGCGAAGTTCGTCTACGGCCAATTGAAAAATGGCGGTAAGGTCACGCGCGGCTGGCTCGGCGTGAGCATCAGCGACCTCAACCGACAACCGGGCTTGGCTGAGAGTTTCGGCTACAAGAGCACCAAGGGCGTACTCGTGAACGAAGTGATGGACGGCCCCGCCGCCGACGCGCTGCGTGACGGCGATATCATCACCACCATCAACGGCAAGCCGACTGACAACATGCAGCAACTTCGCAATACGATCGCCACCATGGCGCCGGGTTCCGAAGCAAAGTTGACTGTATTCCGCGAGGGCAAGGACGCCGACGTGACGATTAAAATCGGCGAACAGCCCGACAACTTGCAGCTCGCAAGTCGCCGGTCCAGCGGCGGCGCGAACGACGCAGCGGTCACGCCGGGCGCAACTGCGGAAAAACTCGGCCTTAAGCTTGCCAATCCCACCGCGGCACAGTTGCAGCGGTTCGGTCTGGAAGCCGAAGACGGCGTGCTGGTGCTGAACGTCAATCGCAACAGCGCCGCCGCCAAAGCAGGCCTCCGGGCGGGCGACCTCATCACCCGCATCGGCAAAAGCGACGTGAACAACGTCGATTCGGCGTTGGAAGCGCTGGCGCAGCAAGACGCAGCCAAGGGCATCCGCATGCAACTCTCCAACCGCGACGGCAAGCGATTCGTGTTCGTCCGCGACGAAGAATAACGCAGCAATGCATAATCGGACGTTGACCAAGCCCGCCGGCCCCGCCGGCGGGCTTTTGGTTTTGGCAATCACACAATTTGATCAGCCCCCGCCGCTCAAGCCTTACATTCGACATCACCGCCCGTCGGCTTTCACACTTCAGGGCGTCAGGCAATTTGGAGGAGCGCGCGAATTGACGATGACTGACATGTATCGGATGTCATTCGTATGAAGTTCCTCCAACGCCGAAACAACTATGCGCGTGGCTTCACGCTGATCGAGGCCGCCTTGGCCACGATCATCGTGGGCACCGGCGTCCTGGCATCTGTTCAACTGTTCGGCGTGTGTGCCGAACAGAACATGCACGGTACGCGCTCTACGGCGGCCATCATGCTGGCGAACAACGTACAGGAAGCGACCGGCCTGCTGTCATTCCGCGACCCGCAGTTCGGCGGCGCCACGTTCGGACCCGAAACCGGCGAAACGCTGGCGGCGTATGACGATCTGGATGATCTGAACGGCCAGACTTTTTCGCCACCGATCGATGCCAATCGGACGTCGATCGCGAGCATGTCGCAATATAGCCAGTTGGTGACCGTTCGCCCGGTTTTCCCTGATCAGCTTTCGAGCAACTCAAACGATGCAAGCCCGACCATCGCCACGTCCACCTACACCGGCGCCGTCCGGGTGCGGGTGCGGGTGTTGTACCGACCGTCGGCCGCCGAGCCGGCGGAGGAAGTTTATGAGCGTTCCTGGGTGCGGCTGGACCGTTAAGTTTGTCCCCAAGTTTAGCGCGAGGTATTTATGACGCGCAGGTATTCGAATGTTCGTTCCCGACGCGGCGCAGCTGCCGTGCTGGCGATGTTGTTTCTCACCATGTTCACTACGCTGGCGCTGGCGATGTACTCGTCGTCGACGCTCAACGTGCAATCGGCGCACAACCTGTCGGACGTCGACCGCGCCCGCGGGTCGGCCGAATCCGGGCTGCGCTGGATGCAGTACCGATTCTTGAAGATGACCCGTCCGAAAACGACAATCGGCAACATCGATGCCGACGCCGCCGAAGGATTGTGGCCGGCACTGACGGCCTCGATTCAATCCGATTTCAACGCGCTGTTGACTTCAACGGAGCGCACCGTGACCGCCAACGGCTCCACGCTCACCACGGCAAGCGTTCGCGTGGATGATTCCAGCGCGGCATTCTCGCTCAGGATTCAGCAGCATCCGTTCAACCTTGCCGATCCGCTCGACGCCCGCTTTGTTCGCGTGACCAGCACCGGCACCTATCGCGGATCGTCGCGGTCAATGTCGATGGATTTCAAGATCGATAAGAAGGTGAAGTTCGCCGTCGTGGGTAAGGTGCCGATTCAGATCGGGCGCAATACGATTCTCGAAGGCCCGGTGGCGATGGCCACGCCGAGCAAGTATCCGCCAATTCTGCAATTGACCGACTTCCGCCACCTCGATTCGACGCTGGCCACGCAGATCGATCAGTGGGGTGCGTTTCTCAAGGCAAATCACAGCGGTTTTGATAACCGCGTGAGTATCAACAATGAAAGCGAATACGCTTTGGCCGTGGCCAACGGCTTTGACGACCACAATGCCGACGGCGCGATTGACGACTATGACCTGTTTCTAAACCGTTTTGACGCCAACAACGATCGAGCGATTTCGACCGCAGAATTTATCAACCCTTCGACGGGCCAATCGTACGACTACAACCTCTTCACCGCCATCGACTCGCTGGGCGGTCCTCTGACCGTCGATGAGGCTGATCGCGACGGCTACGAAGACGGCATCATCGATAACCGCGATGCCTATGCCAAGATCGAAGGGCAAATCGTCATCGCCGCTTCGTCGTCGGCCTGGACGAGCAACCTCGCTGGCCAGGGCAAAGTGATCCAGGATATGATTCAGGGTCCGGTCATCCCCATCGATCCGACCGCCCCGCCGGTTCGATTTAGCGCCACCAGCGTGAACGACATTTTTGATCTTTCCCCCCTCAACTTTGAAGCTTGCGCGCAAGGGTTTCAGGATCGAAGCGGTTCCTCCGCCGGTACACCGTCGGTCACGCCGTCCGTTATCGCCAACACCACGCTATCGGCCGCAAATGCCAATGGCGGCAACGTCACCGAGCGCACGCCGCTGGGGTCGGTCAGTTATCAGGCGACGTATAAACGCCCGAAGTTTCAGAATATGACGCTGCGCAACGTCATCATCCCGAAGGGGCTCAATGCGCTGTTTGACAATTGCACTTTTGAAGGAGTTACGTTTGTAACCGGCGAGCGCGATATCACCACGTCGGGAGGATCAGTCAGCACCAGTTCCACCGAAGGCATGAACTGGTCGAAGCGACGCATCTCTGGTGACACCTCGTTCACCAAAGACAAAGTGCTGCTTGGCAGCGGCAGCACCACCAGCGGCCAGATGATCACCCATGGGTCGCAAAAGGGTAACAACGTTCGGTTCAACAACTGCACCTTTAAGGGCCCGCTCGCCGGCAACTATGCGACGGCCTACACGCACTTTTCCAATAGCTGGGAATTCACCGGTGCCACGCTTTTTGATAACCAGGCCGATAACACGGCGACCATCGTCTCGCCGCAGGTGAATATTGAAATGGGTTCGTTCACCAACCCGACCGGGGCGCCCAGCACCCTGGTGGGCGTGGTGGTGGCGGGCAACATCGATATCCGTGGAACGTCGATCGTCGATGGTTCGATCATCGTGACCGGCGACGGCGCGGGCAACACCACACTGGGCTACTTCGGCCCCAGCGACGCCGATACGAACCCCTCGGCCATGCCCGAAGGCGGTTACGGCAAGCTGATCATTCGCTACAACCCCAACCGCGCACTGCCCGACGGCATCAACGTGGCCATCGACGTGCTGGCCGACACCACCACTTATCGGGAAGGACTGTAAATCGTGCGTAGTATTAAAGTGCAAAGGAATATCCGCGGCTTCCGCTGCGGCGTGGGGCTGGTGGAACTGCTCATCGCCTTATCGATCTCCAGCCTGCTCCTCACGGCGGTCGGCGTGGCGCTTGATGCATCGTTCATCTCGTACCGCGTCAACCAGGAGCAGTCGGCCCTCACGCAGCGGGCGCGGCTGGCAATGCATCGGATTCTCACCAGCGTGCGCCGATGCGACGCCCACGCGCCGGCGACCGGTTCGCTGCTGGATGAATTCGCTTTAGGTTTACGCATCGACGACACCGGCATCGCCATGATCGACGACGCCGGCGACGATCTGGTCTACAACTACGACGCGGCCAACGAACGCGTCCTGTTTTCCCGCAACGGCGTCTCCCGCACGCTGATGGAAGGCGTGACGCAGTTCCAGGTGTCGCTCGAACCCATGCGCAGCCCCACCTCCATCCGCACCGGCGGCGGGTATGACCTTCTCAATCGGGCGACCGTGCTGCTCACGGTGCGCACCACCGCCGTAACCTCAAGGAATTCTGAAACAACGGGGAACCAAAGTGTAACCTTGAGTTCATCGGCGCAACCTCGGCGGAATGTGTGGTGATTGAAGGTTTGCGTCACTTGCAAGACTTCGAGCTTCACAATGATCGAGATCCGCAAAGACAGCGAGAACCAATAATGCGCCCTATCGAGCTTTGGCCGGCAACATCGCTCAAGCCGCTCTTCTGCTTTTCGATTTCGGCGTGAATGCGAACTCCAAATCCAACTTGCTGAGAATTTGCACGATGCTTCTCAGCCGTGGATTTCCCTTCGTTGAGAGCATGTTGTACAAATTCTCGCGGTTAAGCCCCGTAACGTCGGCCAGCGCCGCCATCCCGCCGCGGGCCTGAACCACATCCCGCAGTGCCAACAAAAAAACATCTTCCCCCTCCTCAGACGCCGCCGTCAGATAGCCGGCGGCGTACTTGATGTTGCGGAGGTCTTTGAGCAGGCGGCTCTTGTAGTCAACGGTCGGCATGTTTCTGTTCCTGTTTATACTGCGCCCAAAACGCCTTTGCCGAACGAATGTCGGTGGCCTGAGTCCGCTTGTCTCCGCCGCAAAGCAGGATCACCACCAATGGGCCGTCCTGCCCGAAATAGACACGATATCCCGGTCCATGATCGACACGTAATTCCAACACGCCCTCCCCAATCGGTTTGACATCACCAAGACTGCCGAGGCGAAGTCGTGCGATGCGGGCCTGCACCATTTGCCGCGCACGGGAATCGCGAAGTTTCCCCAACCAATCCGTAAACGGTTCAGACCTATTCGGTGTACAATATATGCGAACTTGTCGCTCCACGGCGTCCATCGGATTGGTTACTTAATTGTATTGTAGTGTATAAACTACTCCTGTCAATCCGGCCGGGGTGCTCACCTCACTGCGTACCAGCCCCGGTTCGATATTGGCTTCGTTCAAATATCCCGATTTTTCACGGCTATACTTGGCGCGCAGGAGCAACGGCAGGACTACCTGCAATCGATTCTCCATCGAGATTCCCAAGCTGTAACGGTGGTGTCGGGGGAACTTTTCAATGCGCTGCGTAAAGTAGAGCATGAAATCGTAGAAGTCGGAAATGACTTTGAACTCTTGCGCCATGATTTCCCCAACTCGTTCACAATAAGCTGGTGGAAAATTCCCCTCGCTGCGCTCGGGCAAAGGGTAAGAGAGAAAAGAGCAAAGGGTTACGGGGAGTCCAGGGAAACACGGAATCCGATGAGGGTGTACCGGTTGCCGGGCGCGTGGCCGTAGCGGCTGGCTGAGCGGCAGAACTGCGGATTGTCGTACCACGAACCGCCCCGCAAAACGCGACTCGAGCCTTCATTCGCCCCTTTGGGGTCGATCGATTCGCCTGTCGGGTAGTCACCCTTCCAATCGGCACACCATTCCCAAACATTCCCGTGCATGTCGCTCAGGCCCCAGTCGTTCGCTTTCTTGCCACCCACGGGCCGGGTTTGACACCCGTTGTCGGTCAGTCTCTTCCCGTAGTTTGCCTGATCAGCGTCCCAGATGCGCCGGGAATCGAGCGAGCCGTTGCCGGAATTGTCGCCGAACCACGCGTACGAACACAGTTGCGCCAGGTTGTCGCCGCAGCAATACGCAAAGACACTTCCGGCCCGGCAGGCGTATTCCCATTCGGCTTCCGTCGGCAGGCGATATCGCTTGCCTTCCTTGCCGCTGAGCTTCCGGCAGAATTCGACGGCTTCTTCCCAGGAAACGTAGTACATCGGATAGTCATCCCCTTCGCCGCTGAGCGGAAAGTTCTTGTCGCCCAGGTCACGCTGCTGGCGCAAGGTTGTGCTCATGACCGCGCGCCACTGCGCCTGGGTCACTTCGGTCGTGCCGAGGAAGAAGGCCTTGGTGAGCCGGACGCGGTGCTGGGTCTCATCGTTGCCGCGATCGGGTTCATTGGCCGGGGAACCCATCAGGAATTCTCCCGGTTCGATGCGGACCAGCTTCATGCCGATGGAGTTGGTGATGCTCCCGGGCGCTTCCGCGGCTGGAGGCGGGTCGTTGCAACTCGACAGCCCGATGATCGCGATAACGAACAAAGCCCCGATGCAAAAGCACGGGGATCTTTCGTCGGTATTGGGGCGTCGTCGGAAATACATTCGGAAATACATAACGCTACTCCGATCTGAGTAAGATCCACGGGCTTCCGCGGCGTGGCTGATGAATACCTGGTGCGTTTGGTCGGCCATCGACTCTCGAAGCCCTCGGGAAAGATTTTAGTAAGAGCATATGGTTAGGGCCAAATGTCGGCATCCGGTGCGAGTATTTGACGGGTTTGCAGTTGATACTCCGGGAATTGTTCGGTAGGCTTTAAGAATGAACGCGGTAGAATTCGTCACGGAATTGAACGGAACAGGGTCGCTCGACATCCCGAAAGCGGCCGCGTCGCAGCTGCCGAAGGCCGGGCCAGCTCGGGTGATCGTGCTTACGTCGGGTGACGCCTCGGACGCGGACTGGCAGACCGGCGCCTACGAGCAGTTTCTTCGTGACGACGCACCGGAAGATGCCGATTACGACACCCTGAAATGAGCGCATTAGGCGAAATCTACCTGTGCCGGTTCCCACTTACCTCCGGCGCGGCGGGCAAGGTGCGTCCCGCGCTCGTGCGGTTCGACCTTGAAGCCGACGCGCTGATTTGCCGCGTTACATCGCAACGACGCACAGGCCGACTCGACGTAAGTCTGATCGATTGGCAGTCGGCGGGCCTGCTTAAACCGTCCGTTGCCAGGCTCGATAGGCTGGTCACGGCAGAATAGAGCGTTTTGCTCAGAAAGCTTGGCATCCTAAGCGATGCTGACGCCACGGCGATCCGCGAGCGATGGAACACGCTAATGCGATTCTGACGCTTTCCCGCGGACAGGGACCAAGAATGGGCGTAAGAATGCGTCGGCGATGAAGTACTTCTACGGCGAGTTCGAAGGCCGTGAGTTTCCAACCCAGGACAAGCTCCTTCAATTCCACAATCTCGCCAGGCCCTGACCAGCAATATAAGCAGACCGACCGGTCACTTGCTTTCGCCGTCGGGTGACGGGCACAAGGCGCAGCGGGTTGAGGAATCCGGTAGGGAAATGAACGCGGTCGACTTTTACGACCTGATCGTTTTAAATCGAATTTTCACACGGATCGGCGAGGCGGCCTTCGAGCCGGTCCAGATGAAGCCATCGTGGAACCGGCGCAAGCACATTGGTCGGCCAAGAAACCGCAGCCCAGCCGAACCAAGAGCGCAAGGCGTGGTATGCGGGGGACGTGACGACGGGAAACGCATCGAAAATATCGCGCCAGCCTGAGAATAATTGAAACGTCTGAGCGTCGGGATGAATGCCAAAGTCCCAGGCGCAGCAGATTCGATGCAGGTAATCCGCCTTGGCCTCGTCGGACAGAAGCTGTTCCGGGGGATCGGCAAGGTCGGGGTAGACGCTGTGATCGATGTATGGATCACTTGGCTTGGCTGCAATTGGCTCAGCGTTATTGCCTGACGCGCTCATAGTGCCAAGCACTATATCAAATTTTTACTGAGGCAGAACGAGTTTCGATCGCAACCGGCGTACAATGATTCTGTAATGAAATATTTCTACGGCGAGTTCGACGGCAGTGAGTTTCCCACCCAGGACAAGCTCTTTCAATTCGACAACCTGGCGCAGTTCATCATGCAGCACGGAGAGCAGGGATTGCGCGCGATCGAAAAGATGCTCAATGATCCCGGCGATCCTGGTCATTCCGAGCTGCTCGAACAACTGATCAAAGATGGCATGTTCGATAAAGACGGCCAAGGCAAACTGCGGCTGACCCCGAAAGCCATCGGCCGGATGCAGCGCAAGGCGCTTAACGAAATCTTTGCCAACCTTCGACAGGGCCAACGCGAAGGCCATGAGAAGATCACCCCCGGCCAGGGCGGCGAACGCATCGAAGGCACCAAGCCGTATCAATACGGCGATTCGGTCAGTGAGTTGGATCTGCACGCGACGCTGCGCAACGCGATGCAACGGCAGGCGGGAAAGGGTTCGGGGTTTGGGGTTCAGGCTTCAGCAAGCGGGAGTCAGGAGTCAGGGATCAGCAGTCAGAATGCTTCTAACCTGAACCCGGAACCCGGAACCCTAAAGCCTCTGATCCGTTTCTCCGAGCGCGACTTTGAGCTGCATCAGCACGAGGGCACCACAAGCTGCTCGACGGTTGTGCTGCTCGACATGTCCGGCTCGATGATGCGCTACGGCCGATTCATGGCCGCCAAGAAAGTGGCGATGGCACTGCAGGCGCTGGTGCGCGGGCGGTATCCGCTGGATTCTATTGATTTCGTCGGGTTTTATTCCGGAGCGACGAAGATCCCAGAAGTCGCCCTGCCGCTGATGATGCCCAAACCGGTCACGGTTTACGACTACTCGGTGCGGCTGAAGGTGAAGCTCGACAACCTCGACGCCGCGCCGCAGCACTTCACCAATCTGCACATGGGACTGCAGTTTGCGCGGCGCATCCTTCGTAAGCGGGCCAGCGAGAATAAGCAGATATTTATCATCACCGACGGCCAGCCGACCGCGCATGTGGAAGGCGACTATTGCTACTTGCTATACCCACCCGACGAACGCAGCACGATAGCGACCTTGAAAGAGGCCGTGCTGGCCGTGCGCGAAGGTTGCCGGCTAAGCACCTTCGCATTGATCGAAGATTATTGGGGTATGGACTGGGTGGGTTTCGTCGACCAGCTTACGCGGCTGACCAAAGGTGTGGCTTTTTACACCAGCAGCGGGGAACTGGCCAACTGCATCATGGAAAGCTATCTGAGCGGCCGGAAGAAGAAAACGCATCTGGCAAGCTGATTCCTGTTGTGGCTGGGTGCCACTGCTTGACTCTCAGGTCAAGCAGTGCGCGGACGACATCTCGCGCGTTTGAACCACTCCGACTCCTCACGACTTGGCCTGAAAGCCAAGTTCGTGGGATCCTCATCCAGCTCCCATTCGGTCATTCGAAACTGAGTCGCAAAAGAAAGAGATCGCAAAGCCGCAACCGGCGATGCGATCTTCTCTATCTTCTATCCTCTGTCCTCTATCCTCGACTTCAGTTGCCTGCCTGCGGCTGCGCTTCTCTCGGGCTGACGGCGCCGGTCATCTCACGCTTCACGCGGGTGACATGCTCGGGTTCCTCGACCGGCAGCGGTTCGGCCAGGAACTTCATCTTCAGATTCAGATGCGGGTTGAACGCTGTGCCCGCCGGGATCAGGTGGCCCAGAATCACGTTTTCTTTCAGGCCCACCAGCGTATCCACCGCGCCGGCCATCGCCGCCTCGGTGAGCACCTTGGTGGTTTCCTGGAAGCTTGCCGCCGAGATGAACGATTCGCTCTGCAGCGAAGCCTTCGTAATTCCCAAGAGCAGCGTTTTGGCACGCGCCGGTTTGGGTTTTTTGCCCTTGGCGGGTTCTTTGCCAGCTGCTTCGGCGCCTTCGTTGGCTTCCTTGTAAACGACCTTCGCGACGACTTCGCCTTCCTTGAAGCTGGTTTCGCCCGGCTCAGCAACCTTTACGCTCGTGGCGATCAAGTCGTTGGACATGCGGAACTTGAACTTGTCGGCGACTTCGCCGGGGAGGAACTTAGTATCGCCGGCATCGTCCACCTTCACCTTGCGCAGCATCTGCGTCAGGATGATTTCGATGTGCTTGTCGTTAATTTTCACGCCCTGCGAACGGTATACGTTCTGCACTTCGGTGAGCAGGTAGGTGTACAGGGACTCTTCACCCTTAATGCGAAGAATATCATGCGGAATGATCGGCCCGCGGATGAGCGGGTCGCCGGCATCGACGCGATCGCCGGCGTGCACCAGCAGTTCTTTATCCTGCGGTACATGGTGTTCTTTTTCCATGCCCGTTTCGTTGGCAACCACGATCGTCATCTTGCCGCGGCGGCGCTTGTTATCGAGCGTGACCGTGCCCGAGATTTCAGCCAGCACCGCCGGATCTTTGGGCTTGCGGGCTTCAAAAATTTCGGTGACGCGCGGCAGGCCACCGGTGATATCCATCGTGCCGGCGGTAACCTTCGGCTGCCGGGCGAGCAGGTGACCGGCTTCGATTTTCTGCCCGTCTTTCACTTCGATACGCGCCTTGGAGGGCAGGTAATGGAAGTCGAGCGTCTTGCCGTCGGTGCCCTCGATCGTGATACGCGGGTGGCGCTCACCCTTGTGCTCAATGACGACCAGCTTCGACCCGCTGATTCCCTGGCCGCGCTCTTCGTCCATCTTGGCGGTCTCGCCCATTTCGATATCTTCGTAACGAACGATACCGGCCTTTTCGGCGAGAATAGGCGTGACGTGGGCATCCCACGCGACAAGCTGCTGTTTGGGCTTGACCTTCTCATCGTCCGCCACCAGCACCGTGGAGCCGTAGGGGACTTTGTACTTCTCGACCTCGCGGCCCTTGGCATCGACGATGGCAATTTCGCCGTTGCGCTTCAGTGCAACCATCCGGAAGTTGCCTTCTTCGTCTTTGACGCGAACGGCATTCATATCGAGGTGCTTCACCGTGCCGCCGGCGATGCACTTGATGTCGTTTTCGATCAGTGAACCGGTCGCCACACCGCCCGTGTGAAACGTACGCATGGTGAGCTGCGTGCCCGGTTCGCCGATGGATTGCGCGGCGATGATGCCAACCGCCAAGCCTTCTTCGACGAGCTGGTTGGTGCTCATATCCACGCCGTAGCAACGCCCGCACACCCCGCGGGCCGATTCACACACCAGCGGCGAACGCACGCGAATGCTTTCAAGCTTAAGCTCTTTGAGCTTGTCGGCGGTGTCGTTGGTGATGATCTGGTTTTCGGTGACGATGACCTCATCCGTGATCGGGTTGCGAATGGTATCGCGTGCCGTTCGGCCGACGATCAGGTCTTTCAGTTCGACTTCAACCTGCTCGCCTTTATAGATCGTGGTTTTGGTCACGCCGTTGACGGTGCCGCAGTCGATCTCGTTGATGATGACGTTCTGCGCCACGTCGGCCAGCTTCCGCGTAAGGTAACCCGAGTCGGCGGTCTTGAGGGCCGTATCAGCCAAGCCCTTTCGTGCGCCATGCGTCGAGCTGAAATATTCCAGCACGCTCAGCCCCTGGCGGAAGTTGGACTTGATCGGCGTTTCGATAATTTCGCCCGACGGCTTGGCCATCAAACCGCGCATGCCGCCGAGCTGACGAATCTGATCGACGTTACCACGAGCGCCCGACGTCGCCATCATGGCAATGGGGTTAATGTACTTGATGAAACCGCGCTTCAACGCGTCTTCCTTGCCGACGGGTTTGCCTTCTTCATCGCGATAGTCGTTGTTCAGGCCGGCCATCAGGTCTTCCGTCACCTGTTTGCGGGCGTGGCCCCACAGATCAATGAGCTGACTGCGGCGTTCCTGATTGGTGATCAGACCGCGCATGTAGCTCTTCTCGATCGCGTCGGCATTCTTCTGCGACGCTTCGAGGATGCGCTCGCGGCTGTCGGGCGATCGAATGTCGGTGATGCCAAAGCTCAACGCCGCCAGCGTGCTTCGCTTGAAGCCAAGCGACTTCATGTCGTCCAGCAGCTTGATCGTCGCCGGACGGCCGAGCTTGGCATAGGTATCAGCAATGACACGGCTGGAGCCTTTAGCGGTCAACGCGTAGTTGTAGAACGGCATGGCTTGGGGAAGGATGTCGTTAAAGATGCACCGGCCGACCGTCGTGAGGATGACGTGGCTCTTGAGCGGTTTGGGCTTCTTCTCTTCCTTCGCAACATAGGCCGCGTCGCGGCGCTTGCGGTGTTCTTCCAGGTGCTTCTTGGCGACTTCGTTAATGGAAACTTCGTTGCTTTTATCGTCCGGCACGACATGCGTGCGATCGGACAAACGAACAAACACACGCGTGTGGGTGCGAATCTTGCCCAGTTCGAATGCGAACATGGCTTCGGGCACGCTGTTGAACACACTAAACTCGCCCTTATCACCTTCACGATCGAAGGTGATGTAGAACGTGCCGAGCACGATATCCTGCGACGGCGTGATGATCGGTGTGCCGTTCGCCGGCGAAAAGATGTTGTTCGGGGCCAGCATCAGCACATGCGTTTCCGTCTGTGCTTCAAGCGACAGTGGAAGGTGCACGGCCATCTGGTCGCCGTCAAAGTCGGCGTTGAAGCCTTTGCACACCAGCGGGTGAATCTTGATGGCGTTGCCTTCAACGAGCACCGGCTCGAACGCCTGAATACCCATGCGGTGAAGCGTGGGCGCGCGGTTGAGCATGACCGGGTGCTGGTAGATCACTTCTTCAAGAATATCCCACACTTCCGGGTCGCGGCGTTCCAACATGCGCTTGGCAGACTTGATCGTATCGGCCAAACCGTGCTCTTTGAGCTTGCGGATGATGAACGGCTGATAAAGTTCCAGCGCGATCTTCTTGGGCAAACCGCACTGGTGCAGCTTAAGTTCCGGCCCGACGACGATCACGCTTCGCGCCGAATAGTCGACGCGCTTGCCCAGCAGGTTTTCGCGGAAGCGGCCCTGCTTGCCTTTGATCATGTCGGTCAGCGACTTCAGCGGCCGGTTGGACGAACCCAGCACCGGCCGACGGCAACGGCCGTTGTCGAACAGCGCATCGACCGCCTGCTGCAGCATGCGCTTTTCGTTGCGAATGATGACTTCTGGCGCATTGAGGTCGACCAGCTTCTTCAACCGGTTGTTACGGTTGATGATGCGGCGGTACAGGTCATTCAAATCGCTCGTGGCGAAGTTACCGCTTTCCAGCAGCACCAGCGGACGCAAATCCGGCGGGATGACTGGAATCACGTCCATAACCATCCACTCCGCCTTGTTCTCGGAATTGCGGATGGCTTCGATCATCTTCAGACGCTTGGTGAGGTCTTTTATCTTTTGCTTGCTGTTGGTCTTCTCAATATCAGCGCGGACCTTGACGCCTTCGGTCGGCAGATCAAGCTGGTTGAGAAGCTTCTTGATCGCTTCGGCACCCATTTCGGCGACGAAGTCGTCGCCGTGTTTTTCGTACACGGCGCGATATTCTTCTTCGGTGAGCAACTGTTTCCGCTTGAGCGGCGCCTTGCCCGGATCGGTGATGACATAATCCTGAAAGTAGACGATCTTTTCGATGTCGCTGGTCTTCATGTCCAGCAGCGCGCCCAGGCGGCTCGGCAGCGCCTTGAAGAACCAGATATGCACGATGGGCGCGGCCAGATTAATATGGCCCATGCGCTTGCGGCGGACGCGCGAGTGAGTGACCTTCACGCCGCAACGATCACAGATGATGCCTTTGTACTTCGTGCCCTTGTACTTTCCGCACGAGCATTCCCAATCGCGCTCGGGTCCGAAAATGCGCTCGCAAAACAGACCGTCCTTCTCGGCGCGGTAGGTGCGGTAATTGATCGTCTCGGGCTTCTTCACCTCGCCGAAAGACCACGAACGAATATCGTTCGGGCTGGCGAGTTGAATGCGAACCGAGCCGTAGTCGTTAACACGATCGTAGACTGTTTCTGCCATGATTGTTTCCCGTTAAACGTACATCTTTTTTCCAGCACGGTTCCAGCTCAGGTCACTCGATAATCACTGGCACAAGTAAGTAGTGATGACCCTGGTTGTCCTGCAATTCAGCCTCGGCTTCTGCCAAGGCGTCATAGAAATCTCTGTCGCGGAGATCTCCAGGTGTTTCCACCAAAATGTGAAACCATCCGTCATCTTCGAGAATCTCGTCTGAGTTAACGCTGATGCGGTATTGACGAGGCTGGTGGCGATCGAGCGCAATCTGAGCACGACTGGCTATCTCGCCGCGAACTTGTGGATCAGAAATCGGCTTCACGATTCAACCACTTTCAACAGCCTGAATACAGTCGAAACATCACGCAAGGATTCTATCGCTGCACCACGATCGACAGTTGCCTTTCGGCTGTAGTCGGCGTCGAGCCTTCGGCGATAAAGACGGCGTACCGCCGCACGAAGATCCTTCACTACCTTCTGACCTTTCCCGGCCAGATGCGCGCCAATAAGACCCGCCTGCGCGTTATGCGGAGGTGTTTGACGCGAAGCGATCGGCAAATAACCCGCGGCATGGAGTGAATCCGTCAACATAACATGCGCCGCAGCGTAGTAACATCGTGAAACACAACTCCGCGGATATCGCTCACTAATGGCTTTGGCCGCATGCAGACTTTCCAAGCCAATTTCAATCCATTCCATTCGACAGTCTCCGATCGCTGCCAACTACAACTGACTCCTGTATCCGTCACATCCGCTCTTCGTCATTGATTTCGCCAGATGAAAAAACCAATCGCGAAAATCACCGTGCCGCATGCCGTCAAAAATATCCCAAGTGGCCGAATACCGTGGCCGACCAAAAACACGCCTCCGATGATCAAAGGCAGTGAGATTGCTGACAAGGCACTCCCGGGGCCTTTCATTCCGGTCTTTATATCCCAGTTATCTGGCCTCCAGAACGAGCCCTTGTCTGCAACCTGCCTTTACATCAAATCCTCATCATCCTTATCCACCGCGCCGTTCTTCTTCTCAAGCTGGATATTCAATCCCAGCCCGCGGATTTCGTTGCACAGCACGTCGAACGACACCGGCGTGCCGGCCTCCAGCGTGTTGTTGCCTTTGACCATGCTTTCGTAAATCTTCGTGCGGCCTTCCACGTCGTCGCTCTTGACCGTGAGAAGCTCCTGCAGCACATACGCAGCGCCGTACGCTTCCAGACCCCACACTTCCATCTCACCGAACCGCTGCCCACCCGTGCGGGCCTTGCCGCCCAAGGGTTGCTGGGTGATGAGGCTGTAGGGGCCGGTGGCGCGAGCGTGGATTTTGTCGTCCACCAAGTGATGCAGCTTCATCATGTAGATGTAGCCGACGGTGGTTCGCTGTTCGAACGACTCGCCGGTGCGGCCGTCGTGCAACTGCACCTTGCCGCCGTACGGCATAATGTGGTCGAGCTCGCGCGTGCCGAGCACTTTACCGGTGGCTTTGCGATCCTTCCGACGCTGCTTGATCGCCTCATTGGCCTGTTCAACGCACTTGAAAATCTCATCTTCAGTCCCGCCGTCAAACACCGGCGTAACCGCTTGCTGGCCGAGCACGGCCATCGCCCAGCCCAGATGCGTTTCTAGAATCTGGCCGACGTTCATTCGGCTCGGCACACCCAGGGGGTTAAGCATGATATCGACCGGGGTGCCGTCTTCGAGGAAAGGCATGTCTTCGTCCGGCACGATACGAGCAATAACGCCCTTGTTGCCGTGACGACCGGCCATTTTGTCGCCGACGCTCAACTGGCGCTTGGTTGCGACGTAAATTTTCACCATTTCGAGCACGCCGCTGGGCAATTCATCGCCCCGCTTCATGTGCTCCATCTTGCGGGCCTTTTCCTTCAGCACCGCCTGCACCCGCGGCCAGAACCGGCCGTGCGTGTTAATCGCCTGTTCCTTGGCTTCCTTGCCGCCTTTGATCCAGTCTTCACTGAACGTGTCGATCTGTTCCATCAGCACGTCAGGGATTTCGCTTTGCGCCACCTTCTGGCGCGTGTTCGGGTCGACAAGTTGCGTGCCCAGAACCTCATTCACTTCCGCCACCATCTGCTTGAAGATGACGATGGCGCGCAGGTTCATGTCTTTTTCGTATTTGTCGATGTCCTTCTTCAACGCCTTCTTCTGGTCGTCGCTCATGTGCATGCGACGGCTGAAGCGCCTGGCATCGATCACCACGCCTTCCTCGCCGGCGGGCATTTCCAGCGAATCATTCTTCACGTCTTCGCCGGCGCGGCCGAAGATGGCATGAAGCAGCTTTTCTTCCGGCGTAAGCTCGCTCTTGGACTTCGGAGCAATCTTGCCGACCAGAATATCGCCTGGCCCCACCCGCGTACCGACCCGGACGATGCCTGCTTCATCCAGATTCGCCAGCGCACGTTCGCTGACGTTTGGAATATCACGCGTGAACTCTTCGCGGCCCAGCTTGGTTTCGCGAATTTCGACGTCGTAGCTTTCGATGTGAATCGAAGTGAACGTATCGTCTTTCACCAGACGCTGGCTGATGACAATGGCGTCTTCAAAGTTGTAGCCATCAAAGGTCATGAACGCGACCAGCACGTTGCGACCCAGAGCAAGCTCGCCCAGAAACGTGGCCGGACCATCTGCAATGACCTGGCCCTTTTTAACGCGGGCGCCCTTCTTGACGATCGGCTTCTGGTTCAGGCACGTGCGCTCGTTGAGGCCATGAAACTTTCGAAGAACGTATTCGTCGGCGTTATCGATGATAATGCGCGTGGCGTCGACCGTGGTTACCACGCCGGCGCGTTCGGCCTTCACCACCATGCCGCTGTTGAATGCGACCGATTTCTCCATGCCCGTGGCGACGACAGGCGGGTCGACGCGCAGCAGCGGCACGGCCTGGCGCTGCATGTTTGAACCCATCAACGCCCGATTGGCGTCGTCGTGTTCCAGAAACGGAATCAGCGCCGCCGAAACCGAAACGGTCTGCCGGGGACTGATGTCGACATACTGCACGTCTTTGCTCGGCACGGTGGCCAGGTCGCCTTGCACTCGGGCTAGAACCATGCCTTTTTGAATCTGGCCGTCTTTTTCCACGCTGTCCGGCGGAGCGAGGATGGCTTTCATTTCTTCATCGGCGCGCAGGTATTTCACGTACCCTTTTTTCTTCACCTCTTCGGCCGGCATGCCGCGCGTGTCTTCAACCGCGCCGTTCTTTACAACCCGGTACGGCGTAATGAGAAAGCCGTAATCGTCGATGTCGGAATAAATCGACAGCGAAGCGATCAGACCGATGTTGGTGCCTTCGGGTGTTTCGATCGGACAGATTCTGCCGTAGTGCGAAATGTGAACGTCGCGCACTTCAAAACCCGCTCGCTTACGGTTCAAGCCGCCGGGCCCAAGCGCCGACAGCCGGCGCTCGTGCGTAAGCTGACTGAGCGGATTGGTCTGATCGACCACCTGCGACAGCTCGCCGCGGCCGAAGAAGAAATCGATCGAGCTGCTGATGCTCTTGCTGTTGACCAGTTCGGCGATCCGGCCGATTTCGTTCGGGTCTTTCAGGCTCATGCGCTCCTGCACCGTGCGCTTCAGTTTCAGAAAGCCCTTGCGAAGCTCTTCGGAAGCCAGCTCGTCGATGGTACGCAGCCGCCGGTTGCCCAGGTGATCGATGTCGTCGACGTAGCCTTCGCCGTTGCGCAGCTTGAACATGTATTTCAACGAGTTAGTGAGATCTTCGCTGCGAAGCGTCATCTCATTTTCGCTGACGTTCTGATCAAACTTGCGGTTGATGCGGAACCGGCCTACTCGGCCGAGGCGGTAGCGGTTGTCGTCGAAGAACTTTTCTTCAAATAGCGTCTTGGCCTTATCAATCTGAGGCGGGTTGCCCGGACGCAGGCGCGCGTAAATCTTAAGCAGCGCCGCTTCGTGCGACTCGGCGGTGTCTTCGGCGAGCGTGTTGAGAATCAGCGGGTCGGCCACCTTCGTGACGACTTCCGTATTCTTTAGCGCACTGGCCTGAATCTTCTGCAGCGCTTCGCCGATCTGTGCGCCCGCCTTAACGACTTCTTCGCCGCTTTCGGCGTCAATGATCGATGATGCGGCGTAATACGTCGCCTGCAGGTCTTTGGTTTTGACGGTTTCGACCTGGTAGAACTCGCGAATGATCGCTTCGCCGGTGCTGTATTTTTTATCCAGCGCGCGAAGGAATGTTGTTGCGGGGATTTTGCTGCTCTGGTCGATGCGCACCGAAAGCGCGTCTTTCTTGGTCACGGCGCATTCGATCCACGAGCCGCGCTCGGGAATAACGCGGAAGCCGTGCAGCGGACGATCGCCTTCCTGCACTTCAATGAGGAAGTCCACGCCCGGCGAGCGGTGAAGCTGGTTCACAATCACGCGCTCGGCGCCGTTGATGATGAACTCGCCGCCGCCGATCATGATCGGGATTTCGCCGAGGTAGATGCTGTCTTCCATCACCTCGTCTTTGTCTTTGCGGGTGAACTTCACGCGGATGCGAAAGGGCATGCCGAACGTGAGGCGCAGCGCGCGGCATTCGTCGGTGGTGTAGCGCGCTTCGAGCAGTTCATAACTGACGTAATCAAGGCGAAGGTTGCCGTCGTAGCTCTCGATCGGGAACACTTCGCGCAGCAGCGCTTCGAGGCCTTCGCCCTTGCGTTTGAGCGCATCGACGTCCTTCTGCAGGAAGCGGTTATACGCCGCCCGCTGAACTTCGATGAGGTTGGGGATGGGCAGCGCGTCGCCGCGCTTGCTGAAGTCGCGTACTTCGTGAACCAGCACTCGCATCGCGATTCCTTGTTCTGGCCGTGTAAGAAACGGCTGTTAACAAATTATTTCAGTCGACCGATCCGCACCGGGCGGCAAGGCGATCGTTTCCGTCGGTAGGATTCACCCGCCGCCGGATCAACGATTCGACATCAGTCATGCAACATTCGAGTCATGCAACATTCGCGAACCCGGGCGATCCAACGCATGCCGATCTTCGCGCGCCGAAACCAAACACTCACCGGGCGACAAACTTCCCCTTACACGGGATGAGTAGCTTCCAATGGCAGCTTCTATAGACACGCCAAGCCGCTTGTCGCGATGCGAAAAGCGGCTTGGTATGCGGTGGAAAAACCCACCGTCGTCAAACGGGCCCGCTGGCGAACCGGCCCGTAGACACTCTTGAATACTTGTTTCGCAAGATGTTAAACTTTCAACATCCGGCGCAAACGCAATGAAACCGAGAGCCGCTTTCCTGCCTTTGCTGGAAAAGCTCCGGTTTTTCGTGATTAGTATTGGTCGAATTCCGTCATCAAATGACTTTGCTTAGCTTATCCATGTCAACCGGCGATGTCAATATCAATCGCCGGACGATGATCGGACGACCCTACAATCCCAAAAAGCCCCGGATGGTCGATCCGGGGCTTCTCGATTGGATCCGTCTAACAATATTGTACGGCAGCGTTCTTACTTGAGTTCGACCGTCGCGCCGGCGGCTTCGAGGGCCTTCTTGAGCTTGTCGGCGTCTTCCTTCGAGGCCGCTTCCTTCACGGTCTTTGGTGCGCCATCGACGAGGTCTTTGGCTTCCTTCAGGCCGAGTTGGGTGGCCGCGCGAACTTCCTTGATGATGGCGATCTTCTTGTCGGGCGGAACCGACTTCAGGACCACGTCAAAAGTATTCTTCACTTCCGGCGCCTCGGCCGCGGCCGCGCCTGCACCGGCGACCATCACCGCGCCACCGGCGGCGGGTTCGATGCCGTGTGCTTCCTTGAGGTATGTCGCGATATCGACCGCCTGCTTGAGGGTCAGACCGGCGAGCTTGTCGCCGAGCGCCTTAAGATCTTCTGCGATTTCTGCCATGATAATTCACTCCGAGTCGTAACGTGACCCTGTCGTGTCGAGAACTGTCCCGTCGTCAGAGCCGCCTTCACTTTGAAAGCGTTTAACCCTTGCGGGGCTGTGAGACCGCCGGACGTAAAAGTTGCTGGGTGATACGTTGCCCGTTGTCAGACATACTGACGTTGACGGCAACTATTCACTGGCAACTGGCAACTCTCCCTCTTTCAACTCTTCTTTCGGTGCCTTTTCTTCGATCGTTTTGAGAATCCCAGCCAGCTTGCCGCCCGGACCCTTGAGGGCGCCCACCAGCTTGCTTCCAGGACCGAGAATGGCCGCAAGGATTTGTGCGACGGCTTCTTCGCGAGTCGGCAGCTTGCTGGCCGCCTTCACGCCGGCTTCGCCGACGTACACTTCACCGTCGAAAAACACGCCGCGCAGCTCGAGTTTGTCGTTAAGTTTCTTTTCTTCAACGAGCAGCCGCGCCAGTGCCGGCATGCTCTCTTTGCCGAACAATACTGCCGAAGGTCCATCCAGCAGCGATTCAAAACCCTTGAGCTTGCTGTCAGCGGTCGCGCGCCTGGCCAGGGTGTTCTTCACCACCAGCATCCGCACGCCCTTTTCGCGCAGCTTGCGGCGAAGGTTGTTGTTCTTGATTCCATCAACCCCACGAGGGCTGATGACAGCGCACGATTCGACGCCCTTGAGGCGACTGCCGATCTCACGTTCGATCAGGCTTTTTACTTTTTTGCTCATGACTTGGGTCCAGTTGCCAGTTATTGGTTGTTAGCCAGACTCAGTTGCCGGCTGCCCATTGCTGGCAACTGGCAACTGACAACTATTGGATGTTCAAATATACCGCCGGGCTCATCGACGACTTGAGAACCAGCTTTTTAAAATACGCGCCTTTGCTGGTCTGCGGCTTTAGCTTGCGGACTGTGTCGATCATCGCCTTGGCATTGTCCACCAGCTTGTCGCTGGTAAACGACAGCTTACCAATCACGCAGTGCACGTTGCCGCCGGTATCGTTGCGGAATTCCACCTTGCCCGCGGCATATTCTTTGACGGCCTTGGCCACGTCGGCCGACACCGTTCCGGCCTTGGGCGACGGCATCAAACCCTTCGGGCCGAGCACTTTACCAAGCTTGCCGACAAATCGCATCATGTCGGGCGTGCTGATGGCGACGTCAAAATCGGTAAAGTTGTCTTTCTCGATCTCGGCAACCAACGCCTGCCCGCCGGCCTTGATCGCCCCGGCAGCCTTGGCGGCATCGACGAGGTGATCCGGGCAGAACGCAACGACGCGTTTGCTCTTACCGATGCCGTGCGGAAGCGACACCGACGAACGAATCGCCTGGTCGGCGTGCTTGGCATCAATACCGAGCGAGAAAATGAGTTCGACCGACTGATCGAACTTGGTCGGCGTGAACGCCTTCACTGCATCAACGCCAAGCTCGAGCGAAACGCTCTGAGGGTTGAACTTTTCAGCGGCTTTTTTGTACCGCTTGGATCGTTTGACTTCTAACACTGCCATATTGTTTTCGCTCCATGATCCCTTGATTTGCCCGGGATCGTAAGCTTCCACTGTTACGGGCCGTGGTGTTGCCCATCACGTTTCAGATCGCGTCAAAGTGCTTTGCAAACATCCATAGGACATATACGAACATCGCGATCGCAATCACGAACAAAACGATTCCTGCAAAGTCCAATTTGAGTTGCAGGCGTGCTCGCCGCAAACTCTCCCGAAAATTCCGGACTTTTAATCCGAACCTCACGGCCGTCTGCTGTAACGAGTGCAAAAGGCGTAAAAGGCTTGGCTTCCATTAGTTCATCGAACTCATGGATAAGCATGGCGTTTTATCCTTCAACCGTAATCCCCATCGACCGCGCCGTGCCCGCCATTATGCGCGCTGCGGCGTCTTCGTCGAAGGAATTCAAATCTTTGATCTTGTCCTTCGCCAGCCGCTTGCAATCGGCCATCGTCAACTTGCCGATCTTGTTCTTGTTCGGCTCGCCGCTGCCCTTTTCGGCCTTTACAGCATCTTTCAGAATGGTGCTTGCCGGCGAACTCTTGACCTCAAAACTGAACGTGCGGTCTTTGTAGACCGTAATCACACAGCCGACCATCTTGCCCTTAAGTGCGGCGGTGGCGGCGTTGAACTGCTGAATGAACTGGCCGGGATTCACGCCATGCTGACCGAGAGCAGGGCCGATCGGCGGCGCCGGCGTCGCGGTTCCGCCTGGCGCCTGGATCTTGAACTGAACTGTAATTTCTTTCTTAGCCATGACTTACAATCCTTGCCGCCCGCGCAGCAGTTTTGCGAGGGGCGGGAACGATAACTGGTTTCGGTCATAAACGCAATGCGGACGTCAAACACCTTCACGAAACCGAAACGCTAAAGGCGCTCAATTTGCCAATATTCAAGCTCCAGCGGCGTCGGCCGGCCGAAGATGGTCGTGATAATGCGAATCGTGCCTTTGTCGGCGATCACTTCATCCACTTCACCTTCAAAGTTCATGAACGCGCCGTTGGTCACCTTCACCTTGTCGCCCTTGCCGTACTTAATGTCGCTAGTGACTTCGCTGTCGGGCTTCTCGGCCTCTTCCACCATCTTGTTTTGATCTTTGACGCTCATCGGCGTGGGTTTCCCATTGCTGCCGATGAAGTCGCCGACACCTTCGGTTTCTTTGATTGTGAACCACACCTTGTCGGGAATTCGGCCATCCTTATCAAGTTCCAGCTCGACAAACACGTAGCCCGGATAGAGCTTGCGGTCACTTTCCTTGCGCACGCCGCCTTTCATCGAGCGGACGCGCTCAGTGGGAACGAGAATCCGACCGACGTGCCCCTCCAGTGCCTCAATCTTCACCTTGCGCGCCAGCTTGTCGCGCACCTGGTCTTCTTTGTTGCTCGCTACTCTCAGGACGAAAAATTGCATGGCGGTCTTCGCTTATGATTCAGTGATTAAGATCCAATAGATACAGCTCGAAATTTCATGCCACGGGCTATCGCTTGCACAAGCTCACAAGCCCATCGGCTTAAACTTCAACACGTTCATCAGATAGAACAGGTAGTGGAACAACAAATCAATCACAAACAGCGTTGCGGCGATGAACAGCATGAAGAAAATGACGACCTTGGTCGAGCCCCACAACTGCTTGCGGCTCGTCCAGCTCACCTTTTTCATTTCACTGTCAGTCGCAATGAGGAATTCAGCATGCCGGGGCTTGTTAACCATCCGCCACGCGAACACGCCCGCCGCGACACCGAGCACGAGCACCGTAATGTTCCACCACGGCCGGTTAATGCTCTCATTGGCCTTTTTCAACGCCGGGAAACTGGCCGAGACGTCGTAGTAAAGGAACCACATCGTCAACGCGATGAGCAACGCCGCTCCTGCGCCCGTCGCCAGGCGGGTGGGTTTCCCCTGGTTGGGCTTGTAGACGCTGAAGAAACCCAGCTTCTCCCGGTCGCCGACGGGCTTTCCGCCACTCGGCTCGTCCGGTTCGGGAGCCTGCAGGTCGGCGGCGATGATCTTTCCGTTGCTTTCAGTTGCTGAAGCCACACCAACTCCGCGTCACGACAATTCAGTCGAGTTAATTCGTTCGAGATCGATTCGGTCGCATGTAGCACGCCGGGCAGGAATCGAACCTGCAACCTGCCGCTTTGGAGACGGCCGCTCTGCCAATTGAGCTACCGGCGTATCCGTGCGGTAGCTGACAACAGATAGCCCATCGCTGATAGAAGAATCAATCTTTGCTATCGGCCATCCGCTATCGGCTCTCGGCTCACCGCTTACTTCCGCTTAAGCTTATGCACGGTGTGCTTGCGGAGGCGCTTGCTGTACTTCTTCATTTCCAGCTTCGGCGCGCCGCCGGCCACTTTGATCTGGGTGCGGTAGTTCAGATCACCCGTTTCGGTGCACTGAAGCCACGCCCACTCGCGATTCTCTTTTGCCATGATACGACTCCGCCAATATTCAGCGCCCCAATATTCAGCGCCACAGTGGACAGTTGCCAGTTGTCGGTTGCCAGTATCAACCGGCAGCCGATCTCAACTGGCAACTGGTAACTCTTCACTGGCAACCCGCCAGCTTACTTCGGTTTCTCTTCTTCGATGATCTTTACGACAACGCCCGAGCCGACGGTCTTGCCGCCTTCACGGACGGCAAAACGCAGCTTTTCTTCCATGGCGACCGGGGCCATGAGTTCCACTTCCACCGTAACGTTGTCGCCCGGCATCACCATTTCCGCGCCCCCGAGCAACTTGGTTGCGCCGGTGACGTCGGTAGTGCGGAAGTAAAACTGCGGACGGTAGTTGTTGAAGAACGGCGTATGACGGCCGCCTTCTTCCTTCGTCAGCACGTAAATTTCGGCCTGGAACTTCTTGAAGCCCTTCACGCTCTTCGGCGCGGCAAGAACCTGGCCGCGTTCGATCTGGTCTTTTTCGATACCGCGCAGGAGTACGCCAACGTTGTCGCCGGCGATGCCCTCATCCAGCGTCTTCTGAAACTGTTCGATGCCGGTGATGACCGAAACCTTGGTGTCGCCGAAGCCGACGATCTCACACGCATCGCCAACCTTGCACTTGCCGCGTTCGATACGACCAGTTGCGACGGTGCCACGACCCTTGATCGAAAACACGTCTTCGACCGGCATGAGGAACGGCTTATCAACTTCACGCTGCGGCATCGGGACATAGTCGTCCAACGCCTTGACCAATTCGTCGATACACTCGTTGGCCTTGGCGTCATTGGGGTTATCCAGCGCCGGCTTGCTCGAACCCTTGATGACCGGGGTTTCTTCACCGGGAAAGCCGTACTTCGTGAGCAGCTCGCGCACTTCCATCTCGACGAGGTCGAGCAGTTCCTTGTCATCGACCAAGTCAATCTTGTTGAGGAACACAACGATGCGCGGCACGCCGACCTGGCGGGCGAGCAGAATGTGTTCGCGCGTCTGCGGCATCGGGCCGTCGGCGGCGGACACCACCAGAATGGCGCCGTCCATCTGTGCGGCACCGGTGATCATGTTCTTGATGTAGTCGGCGTGGCCGGGGCAGTCCACGTGGGCATAGTGGCGAGCCGCCGACTCATACTCCACGTGAGCAGCGGCGATCGTGACGGTCTTGGTCGCGTCGCGGTCGATACCGCCTTTGGCGATATCCTTGTAGCTCTTGGCCGTGGTGCCGTACTTCGCTGCCGAGCGCGCCGCCAGCGCCGCCGTCAGCGTGGTCTTGCCGTGGTCGATATGACCGATCGTGCCGACGTTTACATGCGGTTTTTTCCGTTCAAATACAGCTTTTGCCATGACGATTGCCTCCAAACCAAAAATTGCGGATTGCGTAATTTAAGATTGCGGATTTAACCAATCTTTCTCAGGACGCGTGGATTGACCTGTTCAATCCGAAATCCGCAATCCGAAATCCGCAATCTTCAAAAGCTGCCACAGGGGCTTGAACCCTGGACCTCCACCTTACCAAGGTGGCGCTCTACCACTGAGCTATGGCAGCGCACCTGAGTTGCTACGGTGCGACTGTCGTCCATTACAAACACAACCGAAAACACAACCGAAAACACAACCGAAAACACAACCGAAAACACAACCGAAAACACAACCGAAAACACAACCGACCGAGCGAGTTACCTCACCCAGCCCCGATTCCGGCAAACCAACGCCGAAATTTCAGCGCGTAGCAGCACCGTCGGGCCGGAAAGTATAAGTTGACCCAGTCGATTGTCAATTCAACCCGAACGAATCGCAAAACTCGGCATCACAAACCCTTCTTGTTAACTCGTCATTGACACTAAACTCCGGCGATGACGATCTGGACCAACGTTGATATCGAGCCGGCATTATTAACGGATTTTGCAGCCCGAATTGGCTCCCATGAACTTCGCCGGGCCGGCGACGCAAATTCTTCGAACCTCATCGCCGGGTCGGCCGACGTCGCCTGCCGCACCGCCGACATCGCCCTGGGCCAACCCGCCGTGGACGACCTGATGGCGTCCAAAACCCTTCGCTGGGCCCATCTCACCAGCGCCGGCTACACGCGCTATGACCGTGACGACCTGCGGCATGCCCTCTCCGGCCGCGGCGCGATACTGACAAACAGTTCGGCCGTTTATGACGACCCGTGCGCGCAACACGTCGTTGCGTTCATGATGGCGCACAATCGACAACATCTGCCTGCCCTGCACGACCAACTCGGCGAACGCGCCTGGCGCTATCGCGCGCTTCGCCCCATGGTGCGAACGCTCGGCGGCGAGCAGGTGTTGCTCGTCGGCTTTGGCGCGATCGCGCGACGGTTGGTTGAACTGCTCACGCCGTTCGGCGCAATTATCCGCGGGGTGCGCCGCAAGGTCGTCGGCGATGAACCCGTGCCCACATTTGCAATGGCAGATCTGCCCGGCCTGCTCTCTTCGGCAGACCACGTCGTCAACCTGCTTCCAAGCAGCCCCGCCAACGCGAAACTCTTCAAGCACAGTTTGTTTAGCTGTTTCAGGCCTGGCGCGGCATTCTACAACGTGGGTCGAGGCGAAACCGTCGATCAGCCATCGCTCATCGCTGCCTTGCAAACAGGTCAAGTTGGAGGCGCTTACCTCGACGTGACCGACCCCGAACCCCTCCCCGGCAGCGATCCGCTTTGGCTCGCCCCCAACTGTGTTATCACGCCGCACATCGCCGGGGGGATGCAAAACGAGGCGCAACAGCTTGTCGATCATTTCATCGATAACCTGCGTCGCTTCGAACGCGGCGAGCCATTGATCAATCGCGTCATCTGAAAATTTCACACTCGGCATCGATCGGAGGAACATGCCTTCGGATCAAACTTGCTGAACCGCGGGCGAATTTTGGCGAAAATTCTGTAGCCGAGGTTCACCAATGGGCGAATCGGCCGGAAGGAAAGCACGCCGGCCAGCCATCGCATTCCCACAAGACGATAGGCTTCGATAAAAACATCCGGCCCGACCAAAACGCGGCCTTGCGGCGTCACGGCATGCATCGCGCCGACCGTCGCCTGCAGCGTCAGTCCATATTTCGATGGATCAAAAGCCGGGTCGGCAATGTCTTCAAATGTTAGCGAACCATTTCGGTCCTTCCGGCGGAGCATGCGAACTTCAATGGCACACGCCGGGCAAAGGCCGTCATACAGCAATTTAAGTTTCCAGCCGCCGGGGTTCATCGGAGTATTCTAGGCACGTGGTTCGTCATGTTCTGTCAACCCCGATTGTCGCAATGACCTTGCCTGCCGCAGCGCGTCAGTGCCCATACGTCGAATGAACATTGCCACCGCAGCGATTAACCCCGGCAACCACAGCATCTGGATCACGTTGCTGTTGCGAAGGATCGAGAACGTCACAATCGTCGGCACCGAAACAATTGCGATGAAAATCACGCGATTGGCCGCCTTGTAAAGCCGGCGGGCTTCCTTGAACTGAAACCGCCGGCGCGCAGCGCGAAGTTCGTCGGCGCCGGCCTTCAATGTCTCCCCGCGGCATAAGGGGCCGCGCATGGGCATGCGTGCGTCAAATAGCTGATTGCGTCGGTGAGGTTGCCAAATCTATGGAACATCGTCAGCATTAACTCCGACGTCGCGTAAGCAGGAGCACGAGAAAGAACGGCCCGCCGAGCAAGCTCGTAATCACGCCGACGGGTAAATACGTTCCGATCGGCCCGAACGAACTGAGCTTGCGCGCACTGGCGTCGGCCAGGCAGAGCATGACCGCGCCCAGCATCGTCGCGACCGGCAGCAGCCGGCGCACGTCGCCACCGACGATGAGCCGGCCCAGATGCGGGCAAATCAAACCCACGAACCCAATCGGCCCGCTCACCGCGACCGCCGATGCGGTAACCAGGCTTGCAACGATAATTCCAATCCACCGAAGTCGGTTGATGCGCACGCCCAGCGCCAGCGCTTCAGCATTGTTCATCGCGCCGGCGTTGAGCATCCCGCCGATGAGTGCAAGGCCGAGGAAACCAATTGCGATGACGACTCTCGAAGTCCAGATCTGCCACGGTTCAAGATTGGTCTGAAGCCCGCCGACGAGAAAACCGATGGGCCCGCCGGGCGTCGCGGCGTCTTTCACAATCGCGTTGATGAGCAAAAAGACGGCGGCGCAGGTCGCGTTGACGATGACGCCCACGAGAATAAGGGTCGTCGGCTCCAACCGCCCGCGCCGCCCCGCGATCGCCAGCACCGCTGCGACCGCCGCCAGCGCGCCCATGAACGCCATGGCTTGCTGCCCGACCGGAAACACACCCGCGATCGTGCTGAACGCCGGCAGCGTCCACACATAAGACGCGAGCATCGCCCCGCTGCTGGTGCCAAGCAGATACGGGTCGGCCAACGGGTTGCCCAGCAGTGCCTGAAACGTGACCCCCGCCACCGCCAGCGCCGCGCCGACGAGCGACGCCAAGAGCACGGGTTCGAGTCGAAAGGGAAGCAGCGCACGTTCGGGCCAACCGACCGATCCGGTTGACCCGACAAGCATGCACGCCGTCGCGACGATCGCCCAGAGAAGCACACAGATGGCCAGCGTCACGGTGAATTGTGCCGGGCCGTAGCGGTTCAATGCACGCCTCGCAGGATGGGTTGATCGATGAGCAACGCGGGAAAACGTTCGCGTCGAGCAATGCACGTAACGCGATCCGCAGCCACGAGGCGGCGACAGAAAATAGCCTGGGGCGCAAGCCCCAGGGGGATCGAACACCACGTCAAGCCCCGAAGGGGCGATAGAACGAACGAGACACAATGCCAAACGTTAACGATTCGCGACCGATCATGACGACGGTTCTTTCGCCGCTTCGGGGCTTGTTGCTCGGGCAACTTGTCTTGGGGCTTACGCCCCAAGCTACTGTCTTTCGCCGCTTCACGGCTGGGGACGTTCGCAACATGGCGGCGGCGGCGATCCTCTCGTTTACTGCGCAGCCGCATGACGAATCGCTTCCGTGGCCGCGGCGAGCGTTGCGTAGCAGGCTTCGGCAACCCGTTAAGAATCTCGGCGAAGCGCTCAGCGGTACGGGTGACATTGAAGCCGGGAAGAAGCACGTCGGGGTCGGTCATCTGATAAATCGCTCCACCTTTTACGGCTGCCACGTCGGGCATTGTTCTCCAGAATGCTTCGGCCTGCTCGATGGTTTGCGGCGACGCGCCGGGAAGCAGTTGGATGATGACATCGGGATTCACGGCGGCAAGCTTTTCGCGGTCGAGGTTGGGATAATCGCCGCCGTCGACCAGCGCATTGCGTCCGCCGGCGATTTCCAGAAGGTCGCTGAGGAATGTTTTCGGGCCGACGGCGCTCAGGCCGCTCTCGCCGACGATGAGCAGCGTCTTCACACGCGGGTTGGCTGCGGAGGTGCGCTTCACGCGGTCCATGGTTTTGCGCCATCGATCCGCGGCTTCCGCTGCGGCGTGGGGGGCGTTTAGTTCGGTTCCGAGTTCGGTGATCGTGTTAAACGTATCGTCAAGCGAATCGATCTTGCGATTAAACACGCGGATGTTCAGCCGCGCGGCGCGGTCGGCGAAACCGTCGGGCATTTTGTCGGGGTGGTATTGCGTGATAATGACGTCGGGCCGGAGTTGGGCAATTTTTTCCCAGTCGGCAGTGCGATAATCACCCACGCGCGGGAGCAAATCTGTGGTTTTCCGGGGTGGCTCATAATTGCTTACGGCGATCAGGTGATCGCCCAGTCCCATCGCCACGATCAAATCCGTCGCGGCCGGCGAGAGCGAGGCGACGGTCGGCTTGCGGGTTGATAAGAGTGCAGGCACATTGGCAGGCGTGCGGTCGCAGCTTGCGGCGATCGCCAGGTTAAAAATCAACATCGAACAAGCGAGCCATCGCCGTTGAATCATCGGCGGCGGATGCTAGAGTTGGCGGCATAGCGTGTCAAAAGTCGTGGGTTGATGCCCGCGGCGTAAACGAGCACGGCTTTCCAACTCGCACGGAGGCGCACATGGGCGAACAGACGACCAAGTTCATTAGCCGATTGACATCACTCTTCGGCAAAAAAACCCGCCTGGACGAAAACGGCCTCACCGCCGATTTCGGTGGGCGGCAATCGCAGACGCAACTGGTGGAGGCGAAGCAAAGCCGCTTCCGCCCGTGGGCCAAACGCGACAACGCACTGCAAAACCTCAGTGAAGGGTTTGTCACGCTGACGCAATTGATGAGCGGCATCCGCGATAACCTGGAAAAGCAGAACCTGCGTCAGGAAGAACTGATGCGCGTGCTTTCGCAGTTGCCGCAGATCATTGAATCAATCCCCGAATCCAACCGCACGCAAGCCGAGGCGCTGAAGACGATCTACACTCAACTCGCCCAGCAGAACGACGCTCAAAGCACGCTCGGCCATGTACTCAACCGAATTTGCGATACGTCCGGCGAACAGAAGCAACTGATCAATTCGCTCAACGACCAACTCGATTCCCTGCGCCAGACTGATGCCAGCATCAGCAACAACCTCAGCAGCGTGGGCACCGCCATGCAATCGCTCGGCGAGCATTCGGCCACCAGCGCGACCGTGCTGCAACAGGTTCAAAGCGGGTTGAGTCAACGCGACGAGATGATCAACCAGATTCTTGAAAAGCAGAACCACCGCTTTAACCTGATCTTTTTCGCCAGCGTGGTGCTTTCGATCGCGACGATTCTGTCGCTCGTCATAGTGACCTACATGGCGATGAAGTAGTTGGGGAAGTAGGCGGGCAAACGTTGGGCTTAATGTATTGATCAGCAGCTCTGCAGCCGCGTAGCTGCTGATTCATTTCGTCGGACGCGCCCTACCGATTCGGATAGGTGCAAATCGCATCGCCAATTGCATCGATCACATCGCGCGCCAGCGCCGATCGGCTGCCACGTCGCTCGCCGGCAAGCTCACCTGCCTTGCCGTGGATCCATGCGCCCGCGCACGCGGCGTCGAAGACATTCATCCCTTGGCCGATGAGTGAGCCGATGACGCCCGAAAGCACATCGCCGCTGCCGGCTTTGGAGAGCGCGGAATTGCCCGTGCGGTTGACGTACGCCCGACGGCCGTCGGTGATGATGCTGCGATGCCCTTTGAGAAGAATCGTGGTGCCGAAAGCGCGGGCGGCGTTCGTGGCGAGAGCAAGCCGCCCGCGGTCGTCGGTGGGAATTTGTTTTACGCCGAGTCGTTTGCACAGCCGCAGCATCTCGCCCGGGTGCGGCGTGAGTAAGGCGTGCGCGAGCTTCTTCGGCAGCTTGACCTGCTGCGAAAGAATATTCAGGCCATCGGCGTCGATGACGGTTGGTTTACCTTGTTCGATCACGCGCAACAGGCGTTTGCGCGACAGAGTTGATCGGCCCATTCCGGGCCCAATGACCAGGCAATCAGCGACTTCCGTCGCTGCGTGGAAAGATTTTTCGGATTTTTGCGATAGTGCTAACCCGATCAGTTCGGGCGTGATGCAAATTGCGAACGGCAATACTCGCTCGGGCACGGCAATCTGCACTAAGCCACTGCCGGCGCGCAGCGCGGCCGTGGCGGCGAGGACGGCGGCACCGAACATTTCTTGGTTCCCACCCACCACCAGAACCCGGCCGAACAGGCCTTTATGCCCTTCGTCCGGCCTCCGGGGCAATGTCGGTGGCACATAGACGCGCTCGATCAACATCCGGCTCTTGAAAGTTGAAAGTTGAGGGTCAGAAGTTGAACGTTGACTTTTTTTTGCCATGTGGTGCCGACTCTTATTTGACCGCACGCAGCGATCACAAAGCAAATAGCGATCGGCGATTATCGCCGTGGGATCGAACTGCTGGTGACCGCATCCAAATCCAGCCCCGCCGTCTGCCCCGCGACGAGCAATACGTGGCCGAGGCCGGCGATCATGGCGGCGTTGTCGGTGCAGAATTTCATTGGTGGAACAAACACGGGCACGTTTAGTTGGTTCAGCGCCGCGCGCAGCCCGCTGTTGGCCGAAACCCCGCCGCCGACGATTACGTAACCTGCATCAAACTGCTGCACCGCGCGAACGATTTTTTTGATCAGCGTTTCCACACACGCGGCCTGAAAGCTGGCGGCTACATTGGCGATCTCCTGCCCGCTTAAATCTGCCAGCGATCGCTCTTTGCCTTGATACCCGAACACCCGATAGCGCACTGCCGTTTTCAGCCCGCTGAACGAAAAGTCGAGCGAATCGCGGCCAAGCATTGAGCGCGGCAGATCGAGCGACTTCGGATCGCCGGCCGCGGCGAGACGATCCACCGCCGGCCCGCCGGGAAAAGGCAGGCCGAGCATCGCGGCCACTTTGTCATACGCTTCACCTACCGCGTCGTCGATCGTGCTGCCGACAAGCTCGACATCCAGCCAATTGCGAATGAGATAAAGCGCGGTATGCCCGCCAGAACAAACAAGGCCGATTCCTCTTACTCCCCCTCCTGGTAATCCGGGAGGGGGTTGGGGGGAGGGCGTGTTGGCGAAAGCTGTAGGTTGCGCGCCGGACGAAGAGCCCTCCCCCCAGCCCCCTCCCTGAGTACATGGAGGGGGAGAGTCCTGCAGCATCACCGAATACAAATGCGCCTGGACATGATCGACCGCGACAAGCGGCTTGCCCAGTGCCCAAGCCAGCGTCTTCGCCGCCGTCACGCCGATGAGGAGTGAGCCGATCAATCCCGGCCGCTGAGCAACGGCAATGGCGTCGATCTGATCGAGTGTGACGCCGGCCGATTCGGTTGCTTTCTTGATCACCGGCAGAATGTTCTCAATGTGTGCGCGCGACGCGATTTCCGGCACAACGCCACGAAACTTTTCGTGCAGTTCGAACTGCGTGGCGATCGCGTTCGACAACACGCGCACACCGTCCTCGACCACGGCGGCGGCGGTCTCGTCACAGGTAGATTCAATGCCTAATATTAGCAAATGTTGTCCAGTGGTGATTCAAAACACATCGGCGTACTATCGCCGCTGTCGTAACGATTGACGATTGACGATTAATGGTTGTCAGGTTCAATCGTCAATCGTTAGTTTCCCGGTTGCGTCGTCGGAACCGCGGCGCCGCCAAAGACAAGTAGCGCGGTCATTGTGTCCACCGCACGTTGCAGTTGTGCGTCGACCGTTGACGGCCGAGTTGTAGGTTCCGTTGTCGGGCGCGTGGTCGGGCGGCGGAACAGTTCTGCTTCGTAGCGTTCGCGCTGTAGCCGGAGCTGCGCGTCTTCGTCGATTTTCACTTCGATATTGGGTTCAACGCCCCAGTCGGTTGCGTCCTTTTTCTTGTGCACCAGGCGGCCGCTGGGCAAATAATAGTATGCCACCGTCATCTTCAGCTCGCCGCCGTTCTGGTCCAGCGGGACGACTTCCTGCACGCTGCCCTTTCCGTAGCTGCGTGTGCCCACCACGATCGCGCGCTTGTTGTCCTTCAAGCTGCCCGCGACCACTTCGCTGGCCGACGCGCTATGCTCGTTAATGAGTACGATCATCGGAAACCGCGGCAGCAATACGTCGGCGGTCGCGCGCACGATTTGTTCCGAGCGATACCGGCCTTTGGTGCTGAGGATTGTTCCTGAATCAACCAACAGATCGATGATCTTGATCGCCTGATCCAGCCGCCCGCCGGGGTTGAAGCGCAAGTCCATGATCAGGCCGGTCATGCCTTGGCTGAGCATTTGATCGATGGACGTTTTGACGGCGTCGTAGCTGTCGGGCGTGAACTGGGTAAGCCGGAGGTAGGCAATCTTCGGGTCTTTGCTGATGAACCAATCCCACTGGTTGTCGGCGGCGCGGCCCCAGCCGCGCGCGGTTGGGACGACCACCTCTTCACGTGTCATCTGCAGGTCAAATATCTCCCCGGTGGCGCGGCGAACCTGCAGCTTGATTTCGGTTCCGAGCGGCCCGGCGAGTTTCTTCACCGCGTCGGGTAGCCGCTGGCCCTCGACGCTTTCGCCGTTGATCTTCAACACGACATCGCCCGCCATCACGCCGGCTTTAAAAGCGGGGCTGCCGTCGACCGGTGTGACGACTTCGATGGTGCCATTGTCGAGCTGATTAAGCTGCACGCCGATGCCTTTGAACGACCCTTCAAGCAGTCGATCAAAATCCTCCTGCCGCGCCGGCGGAACATAGAGGGTGAACGGATCCAGCTCGCCAAGCAGACCGGTGATGGCGGCCTGGCGGAGCTTGGCGGGTTCGATCTCATCGACGTAGTTATTCGAAACCTGGCGTTGAATGTCGATCAGCGTGCGGACGAAGGCGTAATCATCGTCGCGACCGCCGCCGGGCGTGGCGCGCGACAGCGTCACCGACGCCACCACGACGGCGAACAGGCAAAACATCCAGATGACTCGTTCGCGTTTCATTAAAACGTTTCCTTGTTAAGTAGATCGCAGGCCACGACTTGGCTATCAGGTCAACGGGTGGCACCCGATTCACTTTATTTCGTCCAGCACTCTCATGATCGCTGCGTTGACCTTCGCCGGCTGCTCCATGGTGCAAACATGCCCGGCGCCCTCAATCGTCGCCATCCATGACCGCGGCAAGGCCGACCGCATCTTTTCCGCGCCCGCCGGCGGAGTGATGGCATCATGCTCGCCTACCATTACCACCGTGGGCGTGCGAATCGTCGGCAAAATGGGCGTGAATTCTTCTCGGTCGCGCATCGCTTTCAATGCGGCGCAAACGGTTTCGACCGATTGCGATTCCATGATCTGTTTCAGCTTTTTCGCGATATCCGGCCGCTGGTGAACCGTGCTCTGGGCGAGCATCTTGCCGAACATCATTTCAACCACCGCGCCCATGCCGCGGGCTTGGGCGGCCTCGATCATTCTATCGCGATTGGTTCTGCCTTCGTCATTGTCGGCATCGCTGCGCGTGTCGATGAGCAGGAGGGCCACCACATCAGCCGGGAACGATCGCACGAACGGAAGCGCGACATACCCGCCCATGGATAACCCGCCCAGCACGCACGGCAGAGCATTGATGGACTTCAAAAAAGCATGCAGTTGCCCGGCCAACGATTGCATCGTCATGTTCGCAACATCAACTGGCCGCGACGAACCGAAACCCGGGAGGTCGGGAACAATCACGCGGTATCGCGACGAAAGGCCGGCGAGTTGGTCATCAAAAATCCGCCCGTCGAGCGGAAACCCGTGAACGAGCACCAACGGCGTTCCGCCGCCCTGCTCGCGATGATAAATCTTGCTGGACATCAGATGCAACAATAGTCGCGCGCGCGGCGAACCGCCAAATAAAAGGCTGCAGATTTCCGGTCAACCGCCACCCGCGTGAAACCTTTTTGCGTAAATGCCAAGGCCATTCTCGGGTGCATCCGCAGCCCGGCAAGAGCTTCGGTAGCGAAGCATTGCCCTCAAAAAGTACAATCGCTGTCGTCCAGTATCGATTGATGTCGAAGTTCGCAAATGCAACTCAAAAATCGAGTGATGCGATCGTTAGCAAACATTCTTCGGTTCTTCGTGTTGAAATTGAATTTTATCAACGCGATTTGCCGCGGAAGATGAACCATCGCCAAAACGATGCGTTAGACACTCGGCAGAGTGGAAGGGTGCGGGGGTGAAATAATTTCCCGGAGGTGGATACCATTGAGCGCACGTTGAGCACTACAGCAGATATCGGGCGGGGAGCTTTGACCATGGAAGCTGTGACGGAGCGGACTTCCAATCGGCGGTGGAGTGCGGTTCCGCTGGTTGCCGTGGCGGTGTTTGTGCTGGGGGCGAATCTTTGGTCGATAATTTATCGCTTAACTTGGCCCAGCCCGCTCACGCCGTGGGAATCGGCTTACGTGATTGCCGGCGAAACGGTGGCGCGAGGGGGCGATGTTTACAATTATCCCGGCGACCCCAAGAGCGGAATCGGGGTTGAAGGCCCCGCCGCCGTCATGTACGGGCCGGCGCTGCCGTTCGTCCTCGGTCCGCTTTCAAAGTTGTTCGGCCCGTGGCCCTATTTTGCCCGCGTGTTGTCATTGCTGGCGAGCGCGGCGTTGATTGGCCTGGCCGTCTGGATGCAACCGCGAAAATCGGCGATCGGGATTCTGGTGACGGTGACCGCTGTCATGGCGATCCACTGGCGCTCGCGATTGTTTTTCACCGATGCCCGGCCGGACATGCTCGCGTGGCTCTTTGCTTCGCTGGCGCTCATTGCTTACTTTGTGGCGCATCAGTCTCGGCGATGGTGGTGGTACTTCGCTGGAACCGTTCTACTTTTGCTCGGCTTCCTGTTCAAACAAACGGTTGCGATCTACGCATGCGTGCCGTTCGTGGTGTTGTTGATATCCAGCGGCAAGAAGCCGATGCGTGAGTGGCTGATGACGCTTGTTCCCGCCGCTGCCATCGCGCTCACCGTGGCCGGCATGATGATCTTCGCTTGGACCGTGTTTCATTACACCATTCGAATGCCCAGCTACTGGCCGATCCGCTGGCCGCGCGTGTGGGATGCGATGGCGAACGCAATCACCTACGATCCCCTGTTTGTATTTTGCATTGCCATCTGGCTGGTGCGACCGGAAATGCCGCGCCCGCGCCTGATGGTCTGGCTGCTGGCCGCGGCGGGCTTGGGAATCGTCGGTGGCGCGCTGTTCTTCGCCAAGACCGGCGGCAGCTTCAACAGTTACATCCCTGCGTGGCTGCCGGGCGCCATTTTCTCCGCGGCAACGCTCACCTGGCTCATCACCGAATGCCAACTTTCCATTCCCATGCGGCGGATGGCGATCGGCGTTATCGCGCCGGTTGCGATGCTCACGTCGGCCATCGGACTGCCGCGCGGCTACGAATTCATGGTTCGTTCGGTGCACGGCCACCGCAATTACGCGCAGGCGATTCAGATTGCCAAACAACTGTCCGGCGTTGTCGTAAGCCCGGAAGACCCCACCATCCCGCTGGCGGCAAAGGGCACGCTCAACCGCACCTACACCGTCGAGGTCGAGTCGATTCAGTACCGCTATATTCCAAACATCATGCAGCAAGAGATGCACTCGGCCGACTGGCTCATTTGGGTCGGCTCGCCGTTTACCGAACTGCTGGAGAAGGTCGATCTCGAACGGCTGGGATACGTACCGGTGTTCGATTCAGGATTCGACCCCGACACGTATATCCTATGGAAGCGCGACCGCAGCCTGGAGCCATTGAAGCTCCGACAAGGCGTGACCAAAAGCCGCGGGCCGGGCCGCCCGATCACCACGCAGCCCACGACGCTGCCGGCCGACGGCTCGTCACCGTTCTGAATTGACGCGCGCAATCGCAAACCCGTCGTACCCTTTGCTGCCCACGGTCTGAATCGCCGTTGCCGAGACGCGCTGTTCTTTCGCCAGCAGGTCATTAAACCGGCGGATGCCCTGCACGCTCGGATCGGGGCTGGTTGCATCGATGACCTTGCCGTCGCGGATGACGTTGTCGACAACGATCACGCTGCCGGGCCGGGTGAGTTTCAGGGCCCATTGGAAATAATCGACGGTCGATGGCTTGTCGGCGTCGATAAAGACCAGATCAAACGGCCCGGCGCCCTCGGCGGCGAGTTGGGGCAGGACCTCGATCGCCTTGCCAATCCGCAGATCAATCTTGTCAATCAACCCGGCCCGCTCAAAGTTCTTTTTCGCGACGGCGGCGTGTTTCGGATCGCATTCGACCGTAACCAGCCGCCCACCGGCGGGAAGCGCGCGGGCGAGCCAGATCGTGCTGTACCCGCCCAGGGTGCCGAGTTCTAGAACCCTCTTCGCGTCAAGCATTTTCGCCAGTAAATGCAGCAATTTGCCCTGCGGCGGCGTGACATTGATCGCCGGCAGCCCGGCGGCGGCGCTGTCGGACAGCGCGCCGTCCAGCGCGCCTTCGCAGCCGATGAACAACCCGGTCAGATAACTGTCTACGGCGATCCAGATTTCCTCGGCCATGCTCTTGGTTTTACGCCAAAGCTGCTGATCCGCCACACAATGGGTGCGAGAACGCACTTCTGAAACTCGGACGTACTTCGATAAGTTTTTCACGATGTTGCGTTTCCGCGACCACCATGCTTATGCTGGGTGAGCCACATCGGAGGAGGACGCGTTTGCGTCAACATATTTTTCTCGGCCGGGGAGAAAGGCCAATTGAAAGGAGCCTTCTTATGCACACGGCTATGGATATCTTGCGGGAAAAGGGCGGGGGCGTTTATTGCACTACCGCTTCCGCCAAGGTCATTGATGCGATTCTCCAGATGAACCGCCATAAAATCGGCGCGCTGATGGTCATGACCGATGACCAGGTGACCGGCATCTTCACCGAACGCGATGTGCTGCGACGCGTGCTCGGCGAAGGCCTCAACCCGAGCGATTGCACTGTGGGCGATGCCATGACGCGCGAAGTCGTCCTCTGCCGCCCAGAAACCACAATGGACGAGGTCTCGGCCATCATGCAGCAGCGGCGCGTGCGGCACCTTCCCGTCATCGACTCCGGCGGGCATTTGCACGGCCTCATCAGCATCGGCGACGTGAACGCCTGTCATGCCAGCGAACAAGCGATGCAGATTCACTTCCTGAACGATTACATCTACGGCCGAGCTTAGCACTGCAACGGGCATAACATCTGACACCCTAAATTTTGCCGGTGTTCGCAATCGAGCCGCGAACGGCGCCGACACCCGTTCGCGGCTTTGGCGTTTCTGCGATAAAGTCGCAACGCATGGATCAGGATCTGCTTCGACCCATACCGCTGTTCAGCGAACTCACCGAACAAGACCGCGCCGAACTCGTCGAGGTCATGAAACACCGCAAGTTTGCGTCACATGAAACCATCTTTTGGATCGGCGAACGCGGCGACGAAATGTTCATCATCCAGCACGGAAAAGTGCTGCTCAGTTACGTCGACGATACCGGGCACGACATTCCCATCGCCCACTTGGGCCACGGGCAGTTTTTCGGTGAACTCTCCCTGCTCGATGGCGGTCCGCGCACCGCCACCGCGCGCACGGAAATTGAAACGACGCTCATCACGCTCGATCGCAGGACGTTCTACGACTTTCTGGATCGCCACCCCTCCACCGCCGTGCACATGGTGGCGATTCTGGGCGCCCGGCAACGCGAATCGATTGCCAAACTGCGTACCGTGAAAAATGTGAATGAGGAAGTCGATCATCAACTCACGCCGCTGCAAAAAGTGGTTGATCAGGTGGTGCGGTTTGCATCGAGCGGCAGGTTTTTCGTGCTGAACATCGTGTTAGTCGTTGCGTGGATCGCTTATCACACGGTCAAGCACTTCGAATTGAACAAACCAATCGTCTGGCATGACGATCCGCCCACGTTTTTCTGGCTGTGCCTGCTGATCGCGCTGGAGTCGATTCTGTTGACGATTCTTGTGCTCAATGCGCAGCGCCGTGCGAATGAGCGATCGCGGATTCGCGACGAGCTGGAATATCAGATCAATCTCAAAGCGCAGACCGACGTGACGGAACTGCATCGCAAGATTGATCGCGTGGTGGAGATGCTTGATCCGCCGCGGGAGTTGTAGGTTGTCAGTTGGAGGTTATGTGTTGGTTGTTGTTTGTTGTAGGTTGGAAGTCGATAGCGATGAACAACAAACGCCCTGTAAGCCATCACAAACCGCGCCCCGAGAGACCTCGTCCGGTGAAACCCCCGCTGCGCCTGCAGCCGACCACGCTGTGGGAATATCCATCGCAAGATTACGGCAGCACGCAGCAAGGCATCGCCGGCTACAAGGGCGCTACGCCCAGCTACATCATCTGGAACCTGCTGCAGCGGTACACGAAAGAAAAAGAACTCGTCGTCGATTGCTTCTGCGGATCGGGAACCACGCTCGATGTCGCCCGCGACTTAAACCGCAAAGCTTTGGGTTACGACGTCCACCCCACTCGAACCGATATCTTTCGCGTCGACGCCCGCACACTCCCGCCCGAACTCACCAACAAAGTCGACTTCGTCTTCATCGATCCGCCGTACGGCACGCACTTAGATTACGGCGACGACCCCCGAGACATCGGCAAGCTCGACGCCGCCGACCCCGCCTATTACGACGCGATGGAACAGGTGACAAGAGAAATCCACCGCATCCTCAAGCCCGGCCGCCACATGGCCGTCTACGTCAGCGACAGCTACGTGCACGGCAAAGCCTTTTACCCCATCGGCTTCGAACTGTTCGCGATCCTGCGCCGGCATTTTACCCCGGTCGATATCATCACCGTCGTCCGCCACAACAAAACCCTGGAAATGGGCAACTACCGCAAGGCCGCGGCGGAGGGGAATTTCTTCCTGCGGGGGTTTAACTATTTGTTGGTGATGAAAAAGTCCCTGTAGCCCGGCCGCCGTCGCGCTGTAGGTACATCACGAAAAGGCGCGAGAGATGCGGGCTAGGGTTCTATTTCGAGGCCGATATCCAGCGCCGGTGCCGAATGCGTAATCGCGCCGACGCTGATGCGGTCGACGCCGGTTTCGGCGATCGAGCGCACCGTTTCCAGCGTCACTCCCCCGCTGGCTTCGAGTTGTACCTGGCCTTTTTTACCGGCGTGATTGCGAGCTTCGACGGCGATGATCATCCGCGGGCAGTCCATGTTATCAAGCAGGATGATGTCAACGCCGTCGACCTTGAGCACTTCGCGCAGTTGTTCCAGCGTATCGACTTCCACTTCGACCACCCGGCCGACGCGCTCGGTGCGGCTTTGCGCGACGATCGATCGGAGCTTGTCGGCCAAATCGCGCACGGCGACGCCGGCGATGTGGTTGTCTTTGATCAGGACGGCATCAAACAACCCCGCGCGATGGTTATGCCCGCCGCCGGCGCGGACGGCGTATTTATCGAGGGCACGGAAACCGGGCAGCGTTTTACGCGTATCGTAAATTTTCGCGCCGGTTCCCTGCACGCGGCGGACGAACCGGTTGGCGAACGTCGCCACGCCACTCATATGCTGGAGGAAGTTGAGAATCACCCGCTCGGCGGCCAGGAGTGACCGCCGCGGCCCGCGGATGCGCACCAGTGGCGTGAGGCGCTGATCGCTGAATCGGCCTTCGATGATCTCCATGTGAAAACCGGGAATCGGCTCGACGCGCAGGCGCTCGTCGTAAGCGCGACAGATCATCTCCACCAACGGCAGCCCGCAAACGATACCGACGTCTTTTTGCAGGAGCGTGCCCACGCCGACGGCGTCGTCGGCGACCGTCAGGCGGCTGGTGACATCATCGTTTTGCGGGCCGAGGTCTTCGCGCTTGGCGAAGGCGATGAGTTCTTTGATTTCGTCGAAGTTGGGGAAGGTTTTGAGCATGGTGGCTTGTGTGGTGAAATCGCAAGATTTTACTGCCGGTGATTGTACTTGGTGTCTATATTATATCCCGCAACAACCGACGAACACATGGAGGCTTGACCGCAATGAGCCCATTGGCCGGCAATACAACGTTCACCGCTGATGAATTGCTCCGGATGCGCGACGACGCGCGGGGGTTTGAGCTGGTTCATGGACATCTTTTGGAGAAGACGGCGAGCAGAGAATCCAGCAAAATCAGCGGACAAATCATCTATTTACTCAAACTAGTTGCGGCCAAAACGCTGGAAGCCGAAGTTTATAATTCCGAGTTAGGCTATCAGTGCTTCAAGAACGATCCCAACCACATCCGCAAACCCGATGTTTCGCTGGTGCGTTCCGAGCGCCTTTCCGCCTTGGGAAATGTCGGCTACATGCCCATCCCCGCCGACTTGGCAGCCGAGGTGATTTCGAAAATTGATCTTGAATATGACGTGACCAGCAAGGTCGAAGAATATCTTGCCAATGGCTTCAGATTGGTGTGGGTGGTCGATCCGCAATCAAAACTCGTGACCATTCACCGGGCCGATGGGTCGGTGACCAAGCTGCGTGAAAACGACACCATCACCGGAGAATCGGCGTTGCCGACGTTTCAGTGCAAGGTTGCGGAGTTCTTTGTGTAGCACAATGTAGTAGCACAATTTCATCGCCGATCCATCGCCTAGCGCGCCACGCCCTTCTTCCCCTTCTTGCCGCTGCTCTTCGGTTGCCAGATCTTTGTCTTCGAGTCGGTCGGGTCCGGCTTGTTAAAGTTATTGCTCGCGATCCTGGGCGCGCCTTTCAATTCCTGGATGCGATCGCGCATTTGCGCCGCCCGCTCGAACTCCAGATTCTGCGCCGATTGAAGCATTTCTTCTTCCAGAATCTTAAGCAGTTCGGTGTTGTCCATCGTGACCTCGTCGGCCTTGATGGCCTCGGCGGTCGTCTTGCGGGCTTTAATCTCGCTTTCGATGTTGCTGTGAATCGCCTTCTGAATGGTTTGCGGCGTGATGCCGTTTTTGGTGTTGTATTCCCGTTGCAGCGTGCGCCGGCGCGAGGTTTCATCCATGGCACGCTGCATGGCGGGGGTAATGGTGTCGGCGTAGAGGTACACCTTGCTGCCGACATGCCGGGCGGCGCGGCCGATGGTCTGGACGAGCGACGTCTCTGAGCGCAGGAAGCCGGTCTTGTCGGCATCAAGAATGGCGACCATCGATACTTCAGGCAGATCAAGCCCTTCGCGCAGCAGGTTGATGCCGACCAGCACATCAAACTCGCCGCGACGTAGATCGTTCAAGATTTCCACGCGCTCGATGGTCTGAATCTCGCTATGCAGATACCGCCCGCGGAAGCCGGCCTCCTGGATGTAGGCGCTCAAGTCTTCCGCCAGGCGCTTCGTGAGCGTGGTAACCAGTGCGCGGGTGCCGTTCTCGACACACACTTTGATCTGTTCCAGCAGGTGAGGCACCTGTCCCTGGGCCGAATGAACAATAATTTCTGGATCGATCAGGCCCGTCGGCCGGATGAGCTGCTCCACCACCTCGCCGCAGGAATGCTCCAGTTCTTCCTTTCCCGGCGTGGCCGAAACGTAAACCGCCTGGCCGATCATCGCTGAAAACTCTTCATACTTTAGCGGGCGGTTATCGAGCGCGCTGGGCAGGCGAAAGCCGTGTTCGACCAGCACTTCTTTCCGCTGCCGATCGCCGTTGTACATCGCTTTGATCTGCGACAGCGTGACGTGGCTCTCATCAACCACCAGCAGGAAATCTTTCGGAAAGTAATCGACGAGCGTAAACGGCTTCTCGCCCGGCTTGCGGCCGTCGAAGTGCCGGCTGTAGTTTTCGATCCCGCTGCAGAAACCCACTTCCTGAATCATCTCCAAGTCGTATTTCGTCCGCGCCAGCAGCCGTTGCGCTTCCAGCAGCTTTCCGTGCCCGCGGAGTTTCATCACTTGCAGGTCGAGTTCCTCGCGAATCGTCTGCACCCCGCCGGCGATGCGTTCTTCGGGCATGACATAGTGAACGGCCGGGTAGATGAAGATTGATTCGTGGCTGCCCAGCAGTTCGCCAGTAAGGGGGTTGATGGCATCAATATTCGTGATTTCGTCGCCGAACATTTCGATACGGTAGGCAAATTCTTCGTAACTCGGATGCAGTTCAACCACGTCGCCGCGGACGCGGAAGGTGCCGCGTTTAAAGTCCATGTCGTTGCGGCTGTATTGCAGGTCAATCAGTTTATGCAGCAGTTCGTCGCGGTCGATCGGCTCGTTTTTTAGAATAGGAATGACCGACCGCTGATAGCTCTCGGGCGAACCCAGGCCGAAGATGCAGGAAACGGACGCGACGATAAGCACGTCTCTGCGGCTGACCAAGTGGCTGGTGGCGCTCAGACGCAGGCGATCGAGGTCGTCATTACGACTCGCGTCCTTTTCAATATAGATATCCCGCTGCGGAATATACGCTTCGGGCTGATAGTAATCGTAGTAGCTGACAAAATAGCCGACGGCGTTGTTTGGAAACAGGTCTTTAAATTCCTCATAAAGCTGCGCCGCCAGCGTCTTGTTGTGGCTGATGACCAGCGTCGGCCGATTCAGCCGCGCGACGGTGTGCGCCATCGTGAAGGTTTTGCCCGATCCCGTCACGCCCATGAGCGTGTTGTACTTCTTCCCGCCGTTGATCGACTCAACCAGTTTTTCGATCGCCTGCGGTTGATCGCCCTGCGGTTTATAGGAGCTGACAACTTCAAAATCGGCCACGGCTCACCTCCAACCTTGATTGTATGCCCGAGAAATCTGAAACCACAGACGAACGCAGATCGACACGGATGAGAGAGTGGCTTACCACTTTAAAACCCAACGTTTATCTGTGTTCATTTGTGTTCATCTATGGTTCCCGCTTTCGTTGTCGCAGTGTTGGCGGAGGGAAAGACCAGGTAGGGCGTCAATTGCATCATCATCACGGCGCCGATGCCGCTAACCTTGAGCAGGTCTTCGGGCCGGGCAAATGCCGGACGACCGGGCGACTTTCGAACCAGTTGCTCGCGGAGGTTGACGATATCGGTGGCGCGCTTCTCGCCCAATCCGGGCAGCGCCGCGAGCGTGGCGATGTCGGCGGTGTTTGGATCGATCCGGTCGCGCAGCTCGTACAGGCGCGCGCCGCGTAGCGGGGGTGGATCCGCCACTGTCGTACGGTCGCGAAGCAGACGGAATCCGATGTAGAGCACAACCACCGTCGTCAGCAGGAGCAAAACGCGCCGCTGCGGCGGCATCCAGGCGATCGTGTCGGAAGAACCGGGCATTGTAGGAATCTATCGCTTGAGGCGATGAAACTGGTCGCGCATTTCCTGAATCTTCTTGAACGACGGCTTGGGCTTGAGCATGTCATCCAGCAGCCCCGCGCCCGGCAAGGACGGGTTGATGTCGGCCAGGTCGCCCCACGAGATGGATTCAATGTACGGCTTGCTGAGCATGAGCCGATACACCGCATCAATCCATTCGGCCTGCAGATTCGGATCCCACGGCCGATGCCACCGACCGGCGGCGGCGGGGTTGAGTGTGCCGTCTGATTTATCATTCGGATCCGGGTCATGGCGATCCGGCACGGTCACGGCGGTCACAAACACCGGGCGACCCGTCGTGCTGAAACGGTCGAGCATCGAACTGATCTGAAACAAATCCCGCGTAAATGAGCCTGCCCGCGGGACGCCCATCTGAATTTCCAGGCCGAAGGCGTCGAAGTTCACGCCGGCCTGTGCCACCATTTCGGCGTACAGCATCGGCGGAACGCTGCTGTGGCCTTTGGCGTGATACTCGCCGTAGGGTTCGGTGACCGTGACAAGCGTTCGCGCATTGGGAAGCAGCGTCTTCACTTGCGCCACGAGCAATCGTGTAAGCTCAATTATCTGCTCGAACGACAGCGTAAAATGGTTGCTGGTGTGCAGCCCCGCCACCACGTTCCACACGTTGACGGCTTTGCGATAGCGGTGGACAACCTTCTGCACAAACTCATACGCAAGTTCGCGCAGCGTATCGAAATCGTGCTCCCAGATAAACGACCAGTCGGGCATCCCGCCATCCGATAAATCCACCAGAGGTCCGGCGATAATCGGAATGCGCTTGCGACTAAGTTGCTCCACCCACTCATCCACCGGCTCGGTGACAAAGTTATCTTCTTGCGGCTGAAGTTGCTTCCAACTCATCGGCAATACAGCGCAATCGAACTGCTCAGTGATCGTATCTTTGTAACGCTGGTTCTGGATCGTCGAATCCACCCGGCAGCCGAACACATGCCGCGGAATGCCGCCGGTGGCTCGGCGGCGGTTCAGGAGCAATTCACCATGAAAACTCGCGAGCTGCTCGGAAAGATCGATCGCGATCGCCAGCGATTGATCAGCCAGTTGCGCCGCCGCTGCCGGTTCGTGCAGCTTGCCCAGTGCATCGGCGAACAGGTCCTGAGCATCCCGAAACATGGCGGCGAACTGATCGGCGCGCGGAAAGTCGAACAGGTTCCAATCTTCCTGCTTCTGCACGATCTTCATCAAACGGCAGCGGGCGAGCTCGACGTTAAGGTTATACGGCGCGGCGCGCGGCAGCAGGCGCGTCGTCTCCAGGTGATAACACCCGTTCGCATTCACTTCCCAAAGAAGCGACAGGCCGACCGCGTGCTCGTCGGTTCGGCTGAGGCGTAGTTGGCCGTTCTCGAATGTCACTTCGCCGGGAATGGGCACGCTTTCAGGCCCCATTGCCACCGGGTTTACAGGCGAAAACTGCGTGAGTCGCTTTCCGTCGCGGTAGATTTCAAAGAGAATTGGCATGAGTTTGCGTCGAGCCTTGGCGTCGCTTTAATAATCCACTCATCTTAATTCACTCCCGCGGTTCAAACAACGGCAGCGCATCCGGCACCAACCTGCTGCGGGCAAATTTCGCGAACACCCGTTGCAATGTGGCGGTGGTGTCGCTTAGTGTCGGGGGCATGTCGAGCGAAGCACTGCTTCGAAGCGAGCTGCCCTTTCTCGTCCGCCGGGGGAAAGTGCGCGATGTTTATGACCTGGGCGATCACCTGCTGATCGTCGCCACCGATCGCATCAGCGCGTTCGACTGTGTGATGCCCAACGGCATTCCCGACAAAGGAAAAATCCTTACCCAACTCAGCCTGTTCTGGTTCGACCATTTTTCGCCACAGTTTGAGAACCACCTGATCGAATCCGATGCGCACCGGCTTCCCGCACATTTGCGCGGTTTTGCCGATCAGATTGAAGGCCGGGCGATGTTCACGATCAAGGCCGACGTCATCCCCATCGAGTGCGTGGCGCGAGGATACTTAGCCGGCAGCGGGTGGAAAGAGTATCAACAGAGCGGCACGGTCTGCGGCATCAAGCTGCCGTCTGGGTTGAAGTTGTGTGACAAACTCCCCGAGCCGATCTTCACACCCGCCACCAAGGAAGAATCTGGGCACGACATCAATGTGGGCTTTGATGAAGTGGTGCGGCGCGTCGGCGCGAACGTGGCAAACGAGCTGCGCGACCGCACGCTGACCATCTACAACCGAGCCGCCGAATACGCGCTGCAACGCGGGATCATCATCGCCGATACGAAGTTTGAATTCGGCATGATGCCCGGCCAGCGCATCATCATCATCGACGAAATGCTGACCCCCGACAGCAGCCGCTTCTGGCCCGCCGAAAAGTATCAACCGGGTCGCGAACAGGAAAGTTACGATAAGCAGTTCGTCCGCACTTACCTCGAAACGCTGGATTGGAATAAGTCCCCCCCCGCCCCGCCGCTGCCGGTTGATGTGGTGGAGGGAACCCGCGCGCGATACGTCGAAGCCTATGAAACGCTGACCTCGCGGCCTTGGCAAAAGTAGCGCGCGGCTCGGAGTTTGATGGTATGATGATGTTATGCGCAACCGCCTAATTGCTATTCCTGTCAACTTCGATGGCGAAACAATCGACGTCCCTCAGGAGCTTCGCGCGCGCGGCCCCGGCGAGGTCCTGTTGCTTGTCGGAGAACCGAATAAGGCGCGACATTCCTGGCGCGATGTAATTGGCAAGTTGAAGAACCCGCGATCGGAGAAGGAGATGGATTTGTGGCTCGACGAACTTCGCAATGAATGGGACGAGCCATGATTTACCTTGATTCCGGCGTGATTATGCGCCTGGTGGCCGCGCCGGCCGATGTTCGGGCCGAGTTGGAAAAACTCATTGGGTCGCAGAAAGTCGTGACGTCGCAAGTTGCCTACATTGAATGCGTCTGCAAACCAATCGAACTTAAGATGATCGAAGTTGTGCAAGCGTTCGACGCATACTTCGATTCGTCGGATGTCGATCTCGTCGACGTAGATTCCGCCATTGCACGCGTCGCAGCATATGTGCGTGCTAATTTCAAACTCAAAGTTCCGGATGCCATCCACCTGGCAACCGCACTAGAAACAAAGTGCCACACTTTTCTGACGACCGATTCAGACTTTGAGCGATGTCGAACTCAATCGTCAATTGAGTTCAACGTATTCCGAAGCTCGATTTAGGATTTGCAATTTGCTCGCGGACAAGGGGTGATTTGTCTGATACTATCGCGGGTATGGCGAGTTTGAGTTATCGCACCGCCGGCGAATCACACGGCAAAGCCTTGATCGCGCTGGTCGAAGGCATGCCCGCGGGCGTGCCTGTGGATCTGGATTTCATCAACAATGAACTAAAGCGCCGCCAAGGTGGCTACGGGCGCGGCGGGCGGCAGAAAATCGAGACCGACACCGCCGACTTTCTCACCGGCGTGCGCATGGGCAAGACGATCGCCTCGCCGATCGCCATGTTGATTCAAAATCGCGACTACCGCCTGGACGACCCCGCCGCCACCCCGCCGCTGCATCGTCCGCGCCCGGGCCACGCCGACTTAGCCGGGTCGATCAAATGGCTGACGACAGACTGCCGCGAAACGCTCGAGCGCGCCAGCGCGCGCGAAACCGCCGCCCGCGTCGCCGCCGGAGCACTCGCGCGATGTCTGCTCAAACAGTTCGGCATTGAAGTCTTCGGTTTCGTCCGCGCGGTCGGCACGGTCACCGCCCGCGTGGATGCGTTCGATGCGCCACAAGCCGGAGGCTTCAGCCCCGGATCGATCGCGCAATTGGTGCAATCGCGCGACGCCTCCGACGTCTACTGCCCCGACGAGCAAGCATCTCAAAGCTTCAGAGACTTCATCACCCAGATGAAGCAGAACAAAGACACCGCCGGCGGAGTTGTCGAGGCGCGCGTGTTCAATTGCCCCATCGGGTTGGGAAGTTGCATGACCTGGGACGGCCGACTCGACAGCCGCATCGCCGCCGCCGTCATGGCGATTCAGGCGTTCAAGGGTGTGGAAATCGGCATGGGCTTCGAATGCGCCAAGCTCCCCGGCTCGCAGGTGCATGACGAGATCGCCTACGAAGCGGCGCAGAAAGATTCGCCGTCGCTCGGATTCGTCCGCAAAACCAACAACGCCGGCGGGCTAGAAGGCGGTATGACCAACGGCCAACCGATCATCGTCCGCGGCGCCATGAAACCCATCAGCACGCTCGGCAAGCCGCTGGCCAGCATCGACCTCAACACCAAGCAACCCAGCGAAGCCGGCTGGGAGCGCAGCGACATCAGCGCCATCGCCGCCGCCAGCGTGATCATGGAAAACGTGATCGCGTTCGAAATCGCCCGTGCCTTGATCGAGAAATTCAGCGGCGATTCGCTTGGCGAAATGAAGCAGAACTACGACCTGTTTTTGGCAACAGCAAGAAAACTGCCCCTCAGCTAACGTAGCACGGGTTTCCAACCCGTCTTCAATGTAACATCGGTTTTCAACCCATGATTTGTTGTAACAGCCCTGTCACGCTGTGTTATACTAAGTCCATGCTGGACGTTGCCCGCAGAAAACAAATCAAAGTTGGCCCGAAAGACCACGGCCGGCGTATGAGCCTCGATGACTTCGATCGGGCCATTGCGCAAGAAGGTTCCATCTACGAATTGGCGAAAGGGGTTATCGAAGTGAGCGACGTCCCTAAACTGGATCACGGCAAACAAGTGCAGGAACTTCGCAACCAGTTGGTTGTTTACCAGGTCGCCAACGAGACGGTCATCGAATACCTCTCCGGCGGCAGCGATGCCAAGCTCCTCATCGGTCCGAGCGAATCCGAACGACATCCCGATCTGCTCATTTACTGCTCGACCGCCCCCGATGTTCCGCATCCCTGGTCAATCTGGATTCCCGAAATCGTCGTTGAAGTCGTCAGTGAGCGATCGCACAAGCGCGATTACGATGAAAAGCCCGAAGAGTATCTTGAGGTCGGCGTGGAAGAATACTGGATCGTTGACGCGGCCAAACAGCAAATGACCGTCCTTTCACGTTGGCGCGGCCAGTGGAAGCAGTCGGTGGTGAAGCCGTCGCAAAAATATTCCACACACCGGCTCCCCGGCTTCAAACTTGACCTGAAGCGGGTTTTCGCGGCTGCAAAGAAGTAGCCGTATCAAGCGGCACGGGCTTCCAACCCGTAGTCCCCTGTCTCCAATCCGGTTTTGTCTTTGTTCGGGAGCGGGGATTCAATACAATCCCCCGCGTGCTATCCCGGGTTCATAGTTACATGTTGATCGGCATCGAAGCGCTCCCCTGCGAGGTGGAGGCCGACGTCGGAAGTCGCGGCGGCGTGGAGAAGGCGACCATCGTCGGTTTGGCGCAGACGGCGGTCAAAGAAAGCATCGATCGCGTTTACCGCGCAATGGTCAACAGCGGCTATTCGCACCCCGGCAAAGACGTGGTCATCAACCTCGCCCCGGCTGACGTGAAGAAGGAAGGACCGAGCCTCGATCTGCCCATCGCCATTGGCCTGCTGCGCGGCACCAACTTCATCCAGAACAACAACCACAAAGATTTCCTCATCGGCGGCGAACTGGCGCTCGACGGCCGGGTGAGAAAAATCAAAGGCGGCCTTTCAATGGCACTGCTCGCCAAGCAGAAGAAATTCCGCGGCGTGATCCTGCCGGCCGAAAACGCGATGGAAGCCGCGGTGGTGGAAGGCATTGAGGTCTACCCGGTCTCGTCGTTGTCGCAGGCGGTGTCGTTCTTAAACGAAACACTGCCGATGGTGCCTTACGAACTCGACGGGCAATCGTACACGTCGTCATCGCACAGCGAACTGCTCGATTTTTCCGACGTCCGCGGGCAGGAAGCAGTGAAGCGCGCCATCACCATTGCGTCCGCCGCGCAGCACAATCTGCTGATGATCGGCCCGCCCGGCACGGGTAAGACGATGTTGGCTTCCCGCATCCCCGGCATCATGCCGCCGCTGACGCGCAACGAATCGCTTGAGACGACGCGCATTTATTCGGCGCTCGGTCTCCTTCCCGACGGCGTGGCGCTCATGGATCAGCGCCCCTGCCGATCGCCCCACCACAGCGCCAGCGCCCCGGCGCTCATCGGCGGCGGGGCGATCCCGAAACCCGGCGAAGTCTCGCTGGCCCACAACGGCGTACTTTTCTTGGATGAACTCCCCGAGTTCAGCCGTTACGCGCTGGAAATGCTCCGGCAACCGCTCGAAGGCGGGGAAGTGACGATCGCCCGCGTACATGGGTCGATCAAGTTCCCGGCCCGCTTCATGCTCGTCGCCGCCACCAACCCCACCGCCAGCGGCCACGACCCCAAAGACCCCCGCCACCGCGACAAATACCTCTCGCGCCTCTCGGGCCCGCTTGTCGATCGCATCGATATCCATGTAGAAGTTCCCGCCGTTCCGTACAAGGAACTCACCGGCAAACGCGCCGGCACCGACAGCGCCACCATGCGCCAGCAGGTGGATAACGCCAGAAAGCGCCAACGCGCCCGCTTCGGCGACGACACGCTCAACGCGCAAATGTCGAGCAAATTGCTGCAAAAGCATTGCAACTTAAGCGAATCATGCCTGCTGCTGATGAAGCAGGCGATGGATGAATTGGGCCTGAGCGCCCGCGCCTACGACAAAGTGCGCCGCGTGGCGCGCACGATCGCGGATATGGATTCATCGGATGAAATTCAGGAGCAGCATCTGGCGGAGGGGATTCAGTATCGGTTGCTGGATCGGAAGCAGTAGTCGATTCATGAAGACGGTCGCGATGTTATTCGACCGGCGATATCCGTCACCACCGCATGTCGAAACTGATTTACATCTTCCTGGGCGCCGGCGTCGGGGGGCTTTTGCGCTACGGGCTGGGCGGGCTGGCGCAGCAGGCTTGGGGGTCGGGGTTTCCGATGGGCACGCTGGTCGTCAATGTGAGCGGATGCCTGGCGATCGGGTTCCTGGCGACGGCGTTCGAGGGACCGTGGCTCGTGCGCGAAGACGTCCGCATGGGCATCCTCATCGGCGTGCTCGGCGGATACACCACGTTCAGCAGCTTCGGGCGCGAAACGATCCAACTCTTCCACGATGGCCGACCGGCGACGGCGGCAACCTACGTGGTGCTCAGCAACGCCATCGCAATTATCGCAACATGGATCGGCTATTTAACGGCAAAGCGACTGCTGACCTGATCGGCAAACGCATGATTCACAGCCGAGGCGACGAGATCGCGGAGAACAAAAAACAAATTTGACATTCGAGGCAGTGACCGATAACCGCCGGCAAGCACGGCCCCGGCGCGTTGCACGCGTTACCGCCGGCGCGCTCGACATTTATCTGACGGCGTGGGCCGCGACATATTGTTGGCTTTCCCGGGCACTGAATTGAATCGGGGTCATAGTCAAAGGAGAACAGAAACGAGAACGACTATGAAGACCATCACCCACTTCCTGCAAAACCACTTCCCCATCTGGTACAGCAATCAGCCGTTCTGCCTGATCGTGCTCGGGCTGATCGGGTTAACCGCCATTTACTGGTTCAACACGCGCAGCAAGGCGGCGGTTGCGGTGATGGCGACGGAACTGTGCTACCTTATTCCGTTCTTCCGCGCGTAACGCATTCAAACAGCGGCGCGCGTCACTTCAACTGGACCATCGCCAGCCCCATTGGAACGGCTTCGGCGTACTCGAACACCTTGTCAAGCCCGGTCACAAGAAACGTACTCCACGCCTTAGTGCTGATGCCCGAGAGAATCAGCCGATGACCCGAATCGTGCAGCACCTTGCGCAGGCGAAGCAGCCGGCTGAGGTTGGAACTGTTGAGGAACTGCACGCCGGCGAAATCCAGAATCACGTGCGTCAGCCCGCCGCGCAGCGAACTATCCAGCGAGCTAAGATCGTCGGTGAATTGCGGATCGGTGCCCAAGTGAACGATGGTGACCTGATCCGACCATTTCTCGATTGCCATTCGTCGCCTTTCGCAAAGTCTGTCATTGCATAACGTAGCCAATCGGCGGAGCGGGGACAACATAATCATCGCGATCGCACCAGCCGCGCTTCATCAATGCCCATTGCGGTTCGCTTGGCGTCGATGTCCTTCATAAACCGCAGCCCGTCGGTGTAATAGCCTGCGGTGGGAACCAGATCGGGCAGGTGCATGCGCCAGAAGGCGTTGAAGCGGTGCATCATGGCTTCACGCAGGTATTTGCAAAGCATGCTGGCGACGGCGGTGGGCATGGAGGTGGATTCGGACTTGGTGGCGAACAGGATGCGGGCCGAGCGGCCGTCGGGGTGAACCAGGCGATAATCGCTGCAGTCTTCCTGCTCTTTAAGGATCTCCAACTGCCAGTCTTCGAACATGAGTTGCAGCAGCCGGCCGTAATGCTCGCGGCCGCCTTGGCGATCGCAGACGATAATTAGCCCCTTGTTGGCGAATTGGCGAAGCAGCGTATCGATGTGCCCCGCCGACAGGGAAAACAGCACGCTGCCCTTGTTGCGGGTCTGACCGACCATGGCGTTGTACCGCCCTTCCAGCATCACGTTCGCCGCCAAGTGCTCAACTCGGCAGCGGGCCTGCTGCAGTTCGACTTTGAGCGCGTTGGTCATGATGCCGACCGCAGGCGCCTCAAGCTCGATCGGAAACTTCTCATCCGCCGCGGGAATGTACCACGGGTGGTCGGCGATGTGATGAAGCGTTTCCGGCGAGACGTGCCGGAGCAGATCGTTGAGACAGCCAATCGCCCCGAACCGGCACGACAGCAGGCACAACATGGAATGCTCAAGCCCCTTCAACCCCACCGACGGCGAATAAACCAGCTTGCTGTCGTTGATGTGCAGCTTGCGCGCTTTCCGCGTACGCGAGGCGATGCGGCGAAGCGACCGCCACAGATCAGGCCACGAATCGCCGTCGACCGGTGCATCGTCTCCCACCGACATCGCGCAGCATCCAACCACCAGCGGGCCCAGCAGCGGGCCGTATCCTGCTTCATCAATGCCGGCGAGAATCATCGTGACGGATCATAACACGGCGCGTTCGCGCGTGAAGCAGGATAGGCCGCCTCCGCATCGTACGAGCATTGATCACTCCGGCAACTTGAATTTGCCGACAAACACCTGCGTGGTGTTGTCGCTCGTTCGCTTGCTCGACCAGATCATGTATTTGCCGTCCGGCGAAAACGCCGGCAGCACATCCGCGCCGGCGGCGTAGGTGACACGGGTTTTCTCCGTTCCGTCGTCGCGCATCAGATAAACTTCATAATTGGCATGGCCGTGCTTGCTGGTTGACCAGGCGATCCACCCGCCGTTGGGGTGCCAGAACGGGCCCCAGTTTACGTTCGGGTCGTCGGTTAGTTGCTTCTCGTTTGTAAGACCGGTGATGTTTCCCTGTTCGTTATAAACCACATCGCTGGTGAACACCTGCAGCAGGTTGTTGCTCTTGCGATCAGAGCGGTAGCAGATGCGTTTGCCATCCGGCGAAAAGAATGGCCCGCCGTCGTAGCCGGGGGTTTTGGTCAATTGCACAACACCGGTGCCGTCGGCTTTCATGGCATAAAGCTCAAGGTCGCCGGTGCGGTTGCTGGTGAAGATGATGTGCTTGCCGTCGGGCGAAAAACTGCCTTCGGCGTCGTAGGCGGTGTTGTCGGTGAGGGCTGTGCGCCGTGTGACCAACTCTGGATTAAACGCGGCGGGTGTCGACGCAACCTGATTCGAATTCGGGTCCAACACCGGTGCGGTTGTCACCGGCGAACTATCGTGAAGATCGTACGTCAGCTTCCAAAGCTCCATGCCGGAGGGGTAAGACCATCGATAATCGCGGCCTTCTCGCTGATACCCCGCAGTCGGCTCATCGGCGACCTCCTTCCCGGCGGTGGACGCAAACAGAATTGTCTTCCCGACCGGCGCGAACCAGCCGCAGGTGTTGCGCGAGGGCTCGGCGCTAATCTGCTCCAGTCGAAGCAGGTTCGTCTGCTGAAAGCTCCTGTCGGCGATCCGCATTATGTACATCTGATACTGCTTCTCCCCCTTCGGCACGCCCTGAAAAATGATCTGCGTCATATCCGGCGAAAAGTACGCCTCGCCCGCACGATCGAACTGATCGCCAAAAGTTAACTGCCGGATGTCAGACAATATTCCCGCCTCGCGCTGCGTCGGAATCGGCTCGGCGGCGGGCTGAGTCGCGGGTTGGGTGGAAGGATTTTCCGCCCATACCGATGAGGTAAAGGCCGCCGCCGACACTAAAACGCACAGTCGCAACATATGATTTTCCTTCACGTCAGAATCCTGATGTTTTGATCTTAACTACAAGCCGCAAAGAGAAAAGTGATTCATACTCAATTTGTAGACATGACTTCACCACGCGTCGGTATAATCAAACTCTCAGGGCATTCACTCGAGGCGAGAAAAATGGTGCTGGATGTAAAGATCCGAAAACGGATCGAGCAGCTTCTTTCATCACCTGATGAGCATGGCGTGGCCGGGCCGCGGTTGCTGGTTGATGCGCGGCGGCTTTGGAAGCACGTGCAGAAATGGGTCGGTCAGCATCTGGTTACACCGGCAAATCCGGCGGCGCTGGAAATTGGCTGCCATGCGATCTTCCTGCCCATGAAACGCATTTCCGCCGTCTCGGTCGGTAAGTTCGGGCAGCTCAACCTGCGTGAACGCGCCGAGCAGGCGGCGGAAGAACTGGTGAGCGAGCTGGCCGATCACATGGAAGAAGCCGCGTTGGATGCCGCCGTCGCCTTGCTGGGCGAAGTGCCGCAGCGCAAGCCGTCGAGCGAAGATGCCAAGCTGCTGGCCGATGTGATCAACCTGGAAGATTTCGGCGTCAACGGCATTTTGTCGCAGGCGATCGTGCTGGCGGCGAAGGGGCAGGGAACCGATCAAATGATCGAGGCAGCGGACAAACGCGACGCTTACGGTTATTTTGAGGCCCGGTTGAAGGACGGCTTCCACTTCGGCCCGTTGCGAGAAATGGCCCGCCGCCGCGTGGCGCGGGCAAGGCAAGTAATCGACCTGCTCAAACAGGAAGCCGCGGAGACGTGAAGGCATGAACGATCGGCCGATCCTCATCAGCGCTGCCGCCGTAGCGCCTATGGATCGACCGATCATTCGCGATGCCGGTGTCTTTTGCGCCGCCGGCCGGATTATCGCCGTCGGCCCGATTTCTGAAATCCGCCGCTCGCTGCCGCCGCATGAAGAGCTTCATCTCGGGCACGCGTTGTTGCTGCCGGGGCTGATCAACGCGCACGTTCATCTTGAGCTGAGCGGGTGCGATTCGTCTGACAGCCCCGGCGGCAATTCGTTCGGGGATTGGATTCGCTCCCTGCCGCAACGCACCGGCCGGTTAACCCCCGAATACCCCCAGCGCGTCGCCGCCGCCGTTGAGGTGGGCGTGCAGCAATGCCTTCGCTACGGCGTGACGGCGGTGGGCGATATCTCGGCACAGCCGGACATCACGCGCCCGCTGCTGCGCCACGGCCCGCTGCGCGTGGTGAGCTTCGGCGAAGCGCTGGGCCTTGCGAAAGCGCGCGATCGCTTTGATAAATCCCTTACGTCAGCGATCGACGGCGAAATGGCCAGCGATCATCTGCGTATCGGCCTCTCGCCGCACGCGCCTTACACCGTTGATCTGCAGGGCTACGACGAGTGTGTTCGGCTGGCCAAGCAGAAGCAGATTCCGCTCGCCACGCACCTTGCCGAAACGCCGGATGAGGAGACGTTTCTTCGATCGCAACAAGGCCTGTTCCGCGATCTCTGGAACAGCCTGGGCACTTGGGCCGACGACGTGCAGACTTTCGACGGGCCACCCATCGCCTTCGCGCGAGCCATCGGCCTGCTGGATGTCCCCACGATTCTGGCGCACGTGAATTACGCCGCCGACGATCACCTTTCCATGCTCGCCGCCGGGCAGGCCAGCGTTGTCTATTGCCCGCGTACGCACGCCTACTTCGACCACAAGCCCCACCGTTGGCGCGAGATGCTAGCCCGCGGGACGAATGTCGCCATCGGTACCGATAGCTGCGCCAGTTCGCCCAATCTCAATCTCGTTGACGACCTGCGCCTGCTGTGGCGTCGCCACGGCCATGCTGTCGATTCCGAACTGCTCTGGTCGCTCGTTACGATCAATGCCGCCCGCGCGTTGCAGTGGGACGGGCGAATCGGCTCGATCACCCCGGGCAAACTTGCCGATTTCACCGCGTTCAGCTTCGTGGGCGACGTCGATCCTCTGGCGGCGGTGCTGGAAGACGATTCGACATTACCGTTGGCAACATGGATCGCCGGGAGAAAGGTGGGATAGCCTCAGATGAACGCGGATGAACGCGGATGAACACCGACTTGGTGAAGTCTCGCATTACGACAGGTAGGTCTCTCCGGAGTATCGTTCGGGATGACAAACGCCGAAGTACCGTTCGGAAAGACAAGCTCAACTTAACTGTCTTCGTCTGCTTCTCCGTCTTCATCTGCATTCATCTGCGTTCATCCGCGGCCAACCCAATCATGCCGCCGCGAACATCGTTCCGCCCGTGCTTCGGTTTCGCTCAATCGCATCGACAATCCTCGCCTGCACTTCATTCGGCTTGGCGACCATCTGCCACTGCGCCGGGTGCATCGATTGATCCAACGGCGAAATGTGCATCGTGCCCAGCCGAAAAATGCGCTCTCGCGTACAACGAACGATATCCACACGCGCCACTTTGCGCAGCGTACAATCGAACACGTCCACCTGAAACACGCCCTGAATTCGAATAATGCGCTGATCGGTCAGCACATAAAGCCTGCCCATCCAATTCAGCGCCGCCCACGTCAGCCGTCCGCACGCAATGAACGCGGCGGCCTCCCAGTAGTAAAAGTGATGCTCATCGAGCTTGGAATCAACAATGGCGACGGCAATGGTGCAGATGAGCGTGGCGGCGATGAAACGCAGGCTGGAAAGCACGACGTACCACAGCGAAGGCTTGATCGCCATGTGAATAATCTCGCCGTCGCGCAGCGCGTGCCGTGCCAGCAGCGCCGCCAGTACCGAACTGCCCCACGGCCGGGCCACGGCGGCGCTGGTGGCGTGCGCGCAATCACTGGCGCGTTCGGGAGGCTCTTCGTGCAGTCGCATGCTCATGATGATTTTCCGATTACGTGCGACTTAAGCGTAACAATATCGGGCAAGTTTCGGTAATAATTGTTGTAGTCCAGCCCGTAGCCCACCACAAACTCGTCAGGAATGTCAAAACCCACATAGTCCGCCGGCGTTTCGCGGGCGATCGGGCGATCCTTCCGCAGCAGCACGCAGGTCTTCACGCTGGCCGCGCCCGACTCCTTGAGCACCGGAATTACCGTTCGCAGCGTTCCGCCGGAGTCGAGAATGTCATCTAAAATCAGCACGTGCCGGCCGGTTAAGTCGCCGAACTGTTTGCTGATCACCTGCGACCCCTGCGTGCGAATGCTGGCGCCGGGATAACTGCTGACGGTAAGCAGCCCGATCTGCATCTGCATTGGAATCTGGCGGATCAGGTCGCTGCAAAATACGAGCGCGCCGGTGAGAATCGGGACGATGGTGATCTCGGCATCGGCCCCCAAAACCGGCGGGGAATGGTCGCGGACGATCTCATCGGCCAGTTCCTTCACCCGGCGGGCAATCTGATGCTGGGAGATTAAAACGCGCTCGATGTCAAGCTTCATTGCAGAAGTGTACCGCGTCACAACGCCCGGCCAAGAGCGCGGGCTACCGAACCGCGCGGCGATGGCTAGAATCCCTCGACCTTAACTTTGATGACAGACACCGTCCCGCCAACCCCACCCAGCAAGCCGATGAGCCAGAAGAAGGCCGCGATCGAAACCCGCGGGATCTTCGCCGATACGTTCTGGTTCATTTTTAAGAACGTGATCGGATGGGTGCTGATTCTCGCTTCGCCCGTGCTCGGGGTGACGGTTCCCGGGCCGGGAGGCATTCCGGTTTTTCTCATCGGTTTTGCGCTGGTCACGTTTCCCGGAAAGCGGCGTCTCACCAGCCGAATGATGAGTGGCCGAGGGCTGCGGCCGGGGCCGGGACCTTTTACGTTCGTCTGTGCGCTGTTCTCGGTCTTGCTGACGATTGCGCTGGCGCTGGTGGCGCTGCACTATTGGAAAAAGGAAACCTTCGACCAGTATCGCGAAACATTCGACCAATACCTGCCCGTCGCGTTCGCGGGCATCGTGGCGTTCGGGATTTTATCGTTCCCCGTCACGTGGCTGGTGTTTAAGGCCGCCGTGGCGATCGCCAACTGGATCATTCGCCGCATTCCGTGGATTCGCCGCAAAATTCGCCCGTGGCTGCGCGCCAAGGGAATCAACCTTCTCCCTGCCCGCCGCAAGCGCGTGGCGGATGAAGACGGCCAATCCACGGTTGTTGAGAACGAAGAAATCCTCGAATTCCACAAAGAGTATGCCACGCTGCCGGCGCGCCTGTGGAAGATCCTGCAGCCGTGGCTCGGGCGAATGCTCACGGTCGGCATCACGCTATTCATTGTAGTGAAAATGGTCGGCCCATTGCAGGAACGGTGGGACGTGACCCAGGTGCAACTGAAGCAGATGAGCATGCTCCGCTTCATCGCCGCCGCGGGGATGTTTGCTGTATTTCTGCTGGTGTTTCGTGCGTTGGTGTGGCGGAAAATTCTTAAATCGTTCGGGCATACGCTGCCGTATGGCGCTTCGGTGCGGATCTGGTCGACCAGCGAACTGGCGCGGTATCTACCCGGCGCGATCTGGCAGGTGATCGGCCGGGTGATGTTGGTGAAACCGTACGGCGTGAGCGGCAGCATCTGCTCAACCACGCAAATTCTTGAACTGTGCATCTTCCTCATGGCCAACGTGCTCGTGGCCGGCGCCGCGTGGCTCTATTACGGAGCCAAGATCGCCGGGGAAGCCAAAGTGTGGTTCTATATCGCGATCGGCATCGTGCCGCTGCTGGCGCTGATCCTTCACCCGCGGGTGTTCTATACGATCGTCAATTACGTTCTAAACAAGCTGAAGAAGCCGCCGATTGTCAAACGCCTGCGCGGCAAGAATCTGCTGGTGGTGCTGGTGTGGACGATGATTGGGCTGCTGTGGCAAAGCCTGGCGGTGTACTTTATCGCCGAGAAGCCGCTGGGGCTGAAGATTGATTGGCTCTGGATGATCGCCGGCGCGTATAGCCTGGCTTGGTGCGCGGGTTTCCTGGCGTTCTGGGCACCGGGCGGGATAGGCGTCCGCGAAATCATCTTCGTCGGGGCGATGAGCGTGATGCTGCCCGAATCGGTCCGCAGCCACCCACCGTTCAATGATGATGTGGCGCGAACCGGCGTACTGGTGGGATTAGGATTGCTGCTGCGCCTCTGGTCGGTGCTGGGAGAACTCATTCTCGCATCGATCGCGTATACATGGGACTACAAAGGCGCGATGGGAGTCAAGCAGACAGTGATCGCCTCGCTCGGTGCGCCAAGGGAGGGTTAGGGAGGCGGCGGAACGGCGCAACGCATTATTTGCCTAACAATGATGAACGACCAAGCACTCGACATCCTCACCGAACTTTGCTCCATCCCCACCGCGCCGTTCGTCGAACATCGTGTGTTGGCTTGGATCGATGCGTTTGCCAAAAAACGCCGGCTCCGCATTACCTCCGACAAATACGGCAATCGGTTGATTGAGCTTGGTCCAAAATCGACCAAGCCGCGGTTGGTGTTCGTCGCGCACAGCGATCATCCCGGCATGGTCGCGACCAAGATGGTCGACAGAACCACGCTCCTCGCCCGCTTTCACGGCGGCGTGCTGAGCGAATACGTGCTCGGCGAGAAGGTTCTTTTCTTTGAGCGCGAGCGTGAAGTCCGCGGCGTCATCAAACGCGTCACGCAAACCAGCGACCGGGCTGATTACCCGGCTGAAGTTGAAGTGACGGTAAAGTCACCTGTAACGGCGGGTTCGCCGGGCATGTTCGATCAGGGTGTGGGGCGCACGAAATCCGGCAAGTTTTATTCGCGGGTATGCGACGATCTCGCCGGCGTTGCCGCGATTCTCGCGGCGTTCGACGAGCTTCGTGGCAAGCGCCTCAAGGCACCGGTGGCGGCGCTGATCACCCGCGCCGAAGAAGAAGGATTTATCGGCGCAATCGGCGCGGTGAAAGACGGAACGCTCATCCGCAAGACCGACCGGCTCATCAGCGTCGAGTGTTCGGCCGTTCAGCCATACGCGCAGCAGGGCAACGGGGTGATTCTGCGTGTCGGCGACCGCTTGAGCATCTTTAACTCGGCGTTCACTTACTGGATGAATCAGCAATGCGACGAACTGGCGAAGGAAGACAACACGTTTAAGTTCCAGCGATGCCTCATGCCCGGCGGGGCATGCGAAGGCACGGTTTTCGACAGCCACCGCTACTGCGCCTCCGCCACGTGCGTGCCGCTGGGGAATTACCACAATATGGATCGCGAGAAGAAAAAACTCGGCCCGGAGTTTATTGACCTGGCCGACTGGACGAACGAAGTAAAATTGTTCATCCGCCTGGCCGAACGCGCCGGCACGATCGACCTGAAATTCAGCCCGCTCAAAGCCCGCCTGAACAACCGGTTTGCGGCGATGAAAAAATACCTGTAAGTAGCGTTTATGCGCCCTGTACATCGGCGCAAGAATCCGCGGCTAACGCCGCGGCGTCAGCCGTGGATGGGGCCGGCACTGTCAGCGTCATCCCGGAAGCCGGCTTCGTCAAAAATTTGTGTACCCTCGGCCGGGGTACTTTTGTATAGTGGCCGTGACCGATTACTCGCGAGCTGGATCGCTCTTCGCCGAACTGATCCAGCCGTTTGAGGGACGTGCCGTATGAAGCGTTTATCCCAGTCAAATGTTCCCGCACGCCTGGAATCTTTGGAATCCAGAACCCATCTTGCAGCCCAACTGCCCTTCCCCAACGACACTCCGGCGGCAATCCCCGGAACGGTCGAGGCGGAAAATTACGACCGCGGCGGAGAGGGGATTTCGTATCACGACACTACATCCGGCAACGTCACCCAAGTATACCGAAGCGATGACGTCGACGTGGAGGGCGTTATCGGCAGCCTGAATGTCGGCCATATTCGTTCGGGCGAATGGCTGGAGTTCTCCGTCAACGTAGTCGAATCTGGCACCTATCGCATCGAAGCCAGCGTGGCCAGCAATAACTCCGGCGGACGGTTCCGCATTTCCGTCGACGCCGTGAACAAGACCGGCTCGCTCACCCTGCCATACACCGGCGGATGGCACACGTGGAAACTCGTCACCAAGAGCGGCGTGTCTCTGGCGGGCGGAACGCATGTGGTTCGATTGACGATTGAATCGAGTGCGTCGGGCGGCGATGTAGGAAACATCGATTTCATTCGCTTTGTCAAAACCAGTACGAGCAATCCGACCGACTTCAACCCCAGGCCGCTCACCTGGGTCAGCAAAGCCACCAATCCGCTGCGCCGTGAAGAAGCGCAGAGCTTGGTTTACAACGGAAAGCTGTATCAACTCGGCGGGTACGACGGCAATTTTCAGGCGTCGCATCGGGTGGATGTGTACGACCCGGCAACGAATAGGTGGTCGCGTAAGCGCGATATGCCGTACAACATCACCCACGCCGCCGTGGCGGCTGACCCGGACGGGCGTTCGTTCTGGTTCGTGGGCGGATTTCTCGGCAGCTTTCAACACAGCGGCGGCCATTCGGTAGGTCCGCCGGCGACCGGCAGGGTCTACAAGTACGACGCCGCAACCGATACCTGGAGCACCCAGCGATCACTGCCCCAAGCTCAAGCCGGCGGCGGCGCGGGGATCATCGATCGCAAGCTTTATTTCTTCGGCGGCGCCGACAAATCGCGCACGTTCGACCGCTCCGAAGGCTACATGCTCGACCTGGACGACCTATCGTCCGGCTGGCAGCGCATCGCCGACACGCCCAACCCGCGCAACCACCTGGGTGGAATCGTCGCCGGCGGGAAAATCTATGCCATCGGCGGGCAATACCTCCTCGAAGATGAAGGCGTCGCCACCAATCGTGTCCATCGTTACGACCCGGCCACCAACACCTGGACGCAAGTTGCCTCCATGCCGCTGGCGCTCAGCCACTACAACGCCAGCACGGTGTTGTTCGATCGATACATCATCACCGTCGGCGGAGAAAATCCGCACAACGTGGCGCAGCCGTATGTGTTCGCCTACGACACCGTGCTTGACCGCTGGGCTAGGCTTACCAACCTGCCCAACCCGCGCCGCGCGGGCGTGGCGGGGTTGATCGGCACCAAACTCATTCAATCGACCGGCTACAACCGCTCTCAAGGCGAAACCGCGACGACTTACATCGCCGATTTGGCGAATACCTTCACGTGATGGCGTGACAATGCCGAATTTTTGATTCAGCCCCACATGGCCGCAATCTTCCGCTTAATGTCGCTCGCGGCGGCCAGGGTGGATGGGTGGACGGCTGCGGCGATCTTCGGCTGCATGGCTACCCGCTGGAAGCAATCTGTCATGATCGGCTCGGTGAGAAACCGCGTGGGCTGGGCATAGGTGTGCCGGTCGCCGGTGGCCCATTTCTTGGCGTAATATTTCATCGGCACACACACTTCTAAAAAGTCTTTGGCTCGGGTGAGGGCTACGTAAAACAGCCGCCGCTCTTCTTCAATCTCTTCATCGCTGCCGGTGGCCATGTCGCTGGGAATATTGCCATCGGCGGCGTGGATCACATACACCGAATCCCACTCGCAACCCTTGGCGCTGTGAATCGTCGAAAGGATGAGATAATCCTCCTCGCGCAGCGGCGGGCCGGCCAGATCCTGCGTGCCACTGGGCGGGTCGAGCGTGAGATCGGTCAACATCTGCTGGCGGCTGGCGAAGTTATTACTGATCTGCTCCAACTGATCGAGATCGCGGCGGCGAACCTCCGCCTGGTCGTAGCGGCGATCGAGAATCGGGCTGTAGAACTTCTTCACTTCCCCAACCTGGTCGGGCAGCGGCTGCTTGCCGTCGCCTAGATCGATCATCATTTTAACAAACTGCGGCCATTGATCCGCGGCTGCCGCCGGCGGCGTGAAGTGTTTCCACGCTTTCAGCTCGAACTTGTTCACGCCTAAGTGCTCAATCGCCCTTTTGGCAAACGCCGGACCGAAGCCGTCCATCAACTGCAGGACGCGATAGGCGCTGGTGGAGTCTTTTGGGTTTTCGGCGACGCGAAGATACGAGATCACATCTTTCACATGCGCCGCTTCAAGGAACTTCAGCCCGCCGTATTTCACGAACGGAATCCCGCGCCGCCCGAGTTCGATTTCCAGCCCGTCGCTGTGATGCGCCGCCCGGAACAGCACCGCCTGTTTGCGCAAATCGATGCCCGCCTCATGATGTTCGAGAATGCGCTTGATCAGATAGTCGCTCTGCTGATCCTCGTCCATCAGCGTCACCAGTCGCGGCTTCTGCGCGCTTTTGCGAACGGAAAACAGGTTCTTTTCCAGCCGCTTTGGCGCAAGCCCGATCACGCGGTTGGTCGCATCGAGAATCGGCTGCACGCTGCGATAGTTCTGCTCGAGCTTGCAGGTTTGGGCGTTGGGATAAGTTTGCGAAAATTCCAGAATGTTGGTGACCGTCGCGGCGCGAAAGGAGTAGATGGCCTGCGCGTCATCCCCCACCACCGTCAGCCCCCGACCGCCGGGGCACAAACGCTTTAAGATTTCCGCCTGCAATGCGTTGGTGTCCTGGTATTCATCCACCAGCACGGCATCAAACCGCCTGCAAACCTCCGCGGCCAGCGACTCATCCTGCATCAGGTAGTACCAGTACAACAGCAGGTCGTCATAATCGAGGATGTTCTGCTGCTGCTTGTATTGGGTATACGTTGCAAAGAGTTTCTTCAGTTGATCGGGGAACGCCTGACACCACGGAAAGTGCGCCTTCAGCGCCGCCTCCACCGGTTCTTGAGCGTTTACGCAGCGGGAATAGATGCTGAGGCACGTGCCCTTTTTCGGAAACCGCACGTCGGCTTTATCGAATTCCAGCTGGGCGCGAACGTCGTTGATGACATCTTCGGCGTCCGATCGATCGAGCACAGTAAACGATTCGCTCAACCCCACCGAAGCAGAATGCACGCGCAAAAGCCGGTTGGCAATGGCGTGAAACGTCCCGCCCCAAATCCGCGCTGCCGCGTGCGCGACGCGCGCAGAAGGCGAGGCTCCCGCCGAGCAGCGAGCACTCATGGCGCATTTGCTTAGAATGCTTTCGACCCGCTTGAGCATCTCCACGCTGGCCCGGCGGGTGAACGTCAGCAGCAGAATTCGCCCGGGATCAACCCCCCGCTCGATCAGCCACGCGACGCGATGGGCCAGCGTGTTGGTTTTGCCCGTCCCCGCGCCGGCGATGATCAGCAGCGGTGCATCCTGAGGCGCGGTGGCGGCGGCGCGTTGCTGGGGGTTGAGTTGGTCGAGCCAGGAAGCGTCCATGCTTTGCTCCGAAAAACAGATTTGCAGTTCGCGCTTTGTTTGGACTGTTGTATCATCGTCGGTTAAATATGCCAAGCATCAACTCTTCAGCAAATTACCGTCTGGGTTCGGCGCAGAATGTTGATCCGCAGATGAACGCAGATCAACGCAGATTAAAAAAGTCTTTATCCAAATCTGCGTTAACCTGCGTTAATCTGTGGTGCCGACTGTCTTGGCTTCAGCTTGTAATCCTCACGATGCTCGCAATACCGCGCGTTGGCCTGCCTCAATCAAAAATGCCTGACTTTAGTCCCATCGACGCAATCATTGAAAAGGCAATCCAGGGCGGCAGATGTCCCAACGCCGACCTCTTTGTCGGCCGGGGCAATGATGTCCTCTATCAAAAGTTTTACGGGAAAATGGCCATCAAGCCCGAAGAGAGGCCGATGGCACCGGGGCTGGTTTTCGATCTCGCTTCGCTCACCAAACCGATGGCCACTGCCACATCGATCATGATCCTGCACGAACGCGGCAAACTGAACGTTAAAGACCCCATCGCCAAATACATGCCCACATTCGCGCAAAACGGAAAAGAAGCCGTGACGATCGAGCAGTGCCTGCTGCACATCGCCGGATTCGTCCCCGACAATCCGCTGAGCGATTTCGCCGACGGCGGCAACATCGCCATCGAGCGCATCAAGGTCGCGCCACTCAAGAACGCGCCGGGCACCACATTTGCGTACAGCGACGTCGGCTACATCGTTCTCGGCGAACTGGTCCGTTTGATCGATGGTCGGACGATCGATACGTTCGCGCAGGATGAAATCTGCAAACCGCTGCTGATGCGTCAGACGTCCTACCTGCCGACCAACCGCGCCTCGATCGTCCCCACCGAAGCCCGCGACGGCGTCTTCACCCCCGGAGAGGTTCACGACCCCCGCGCCCACAAAATGGGGGGTGTAGCCGGCCATGCGGGGCTTTTTTCGAGCGCCGACGATGTGGCTAAATTCGGCCAAATGATCCTACGCGGCGGCGTGGCCCGGGGCGGAGCGCGCATTCTAAAAACCGAGACCGTTGCTGAAATGATCAAACCCCGCCCCGCCCCCGACGATCAAACCCTGCGCACATATGGCTTCGATTGCGTAAGCCCATACGATTCCCCGCGCGGAAAGGCGTTCGCCAGGGGCAAAAGCTTCGGCCACACCGGCTACACCGGCGGCAGCATCTGGATGGACCCGGATAGCGGCGTGTACATCGTCCTGCTCACCAGCCGCCTCCACCCTGATGGCAAAGGGGATGTGAAACAGTTGAGATTTGACGTGGCGACGGCGGTGGCGGAGGCGCTGGGGTTATAGCGAGGCCACCCGAATGGGACGGACGACGGCAGGGACCAAGAACCATTTTTCGGCGCCAAACTCCTGATTGCGTGCGGGAGTCTGCACAGCCTCGTCGATGGGCGATTCGACAATTGTAGCGGCGGAGTAGCGCCACGGTTTGTCGGCAGCGGATGGCCCATCGCGGGCGATAGTCTAATGGTTTCGCAAATTCACTGCACCCATCGCCTTCAATTTGACGATCGATCATGCCAAAGGCCTACCATAAAATTCCCCCACATCATGGTGGAATTTCATGGTACGACAAAAGCCGTCAAAGTGCTTATGACGTCCACTTACGAGCCGCGAGCGTAAGCGACCGGATTCGGTCTTGCGGGATTCGGGTCGCTTACGTTCGCCGCTCGTTACAGGATTTGTCTTCACGCGCGGGTGAAGATTCGTGGTCGTTCGTCGGGACGATCTGGTCCACAATCTCCGCGAGCGGCAGGTGACCGTCGAACCAGTTCACCGCGGGGAATCGGCGGAACCACTTGATCTGGCGGCGCGAAAGCTGGCGGGTGGCGATCTTCGCTTGTTCGATCGCGTCATCCAGCGAACACTTATTCTGCACGTGTGCCATCATGTCGCCATAACCCGCGGCTTCTTCGGCGGTCTGGCTTAACGCGCCGTGTTGAGCCAGCAGCGATCGCACCTCATCCACCCAACCCGCGGCAACCATCGCCTTCACGCGCGCGTTGATGCGCCGGCTAAGCTCTTCGCGGTCCCACGTGAGGCCGATCCACGTGGCGTGGTGGCGTTTGGGCGAGTGGTCTTCCCAATGCGTTTGAAGCGACGAGATCGGACGGCCCGTAAGCTCGAATACTTCCAGCGCGCGAATGAGCCGGCGTTGATCATTGAGGTGAATCCGCTCGGCGGCGATGGGGTCGACTTGCTTCAGACGGGCGTGCAGTTCCGCCGACTCGATCGCGCGAAGGCGCTCACGAATGGCCTCGTTCGCCCCGGGGCCTTCGAAGATGCCTTCGAACAACGCCTTGAAGTACATCGGCGTTCCACCGACGGCGACGAGTGGAACGCCCCGCCCGGCGGCGTCGGCTATCACGCGGTCGGCCAACTCGACAAACCTGGCAACGGCGAAGTGCTCGGTCGGCTCGGCGATATCAAGCAGGTGATGCGGCACGCGCGATCGCTCCTGCGGCGTGGGTTTGGCGGTGCCGATGTCCATCCCGCGATAAACGGTCATCGAATCAACGCACAAAATCTCGCCGCTCACACGTTCGGCCAAGGCCAGCGCAAGGGCGCTCTTGCCCGAGGCCGTCGGTCCAATTACTGCGAACATGGGCGGGTCTCCTGCCATCTTTGCACGTTTTCCAAAGCGGCTGTCAGACCTGCAGCCGATTATAAACCGATGCTCAAATTCTCGTCGCCGCAACTGTCTTTGATTCAATGAATTACATTCAACGGGGGCAAGAAGCGAGTTTGGCACGCAGGTTGTAATGTGGAATGACGAAGTGTTGAACGATTATTCACAAACGGAGGAGACAAATCATGGCACTTCCTACTGGCGTATCTCGGGCGGTGGGCATTGACCCGATGCATGTGGTTTCGCGCGAATTCGGCAACGCCGTCGGGCGGTTGTTCAACGTTCGCGACGTGATCGAAGGCGGAACATTCGCATCCTACGCGGTCGATGTGCGTGAAGATGCCGATCACATTTACGTTGAAGCTGAACTTCCCGGCTTCAGCAAAGAGCAGGTCGCCATCACGCTGGAAAACCAGACCCTCTCCATTACCGCCGACCGCAGCGATGAGAAGACGAACATGAACGGCGAAGCCGGCGAATACCTTCTGAAGGAACGCCGTCATACCCGCTTCAGCCGAAGCTTCACCCTTCCGCCGACGGTGGATGAATGCAAGGTCGACGCCAAATTGGCCGAAGGCGTGTTGCGCGTGACGCTCAATAAACGCGAGGAAACGAAACCGCGGAAGATCAATGTCGGGTAATTGCGCGTTTTGGCGAAGCGGCGTCGTAACGATTGACGATTGACGATTAACGATTGAGAAGACGCGCGAATCCGCGCGTCTTTTATTTTTCTTAATCGTCAATCGTCAATCGTTATGAGAAGGACCCGCAGATTCGCGCAAACCGCCCCGCCCGTTCTCCACCGCAATGCGCGCATTGCGTTGCAACTGCGGCAGCCGAATTCGCTTCACCGCCGAACGACGGAAGGTTCGGTCGAAATCTTCCTTGTGCCAATTCAGCACGTCCTGTAACACGAGCCTTCCTGAGGCGATTCGCGGCTGAAGCTCGGGGATTTCCGTCGCCGGCGCTTTGCTGTTCCACGGGCAAACGTCCTGGCAAATATCGCAGCCGAAGAGCCAATCGCCCATCTTCAGTTGCACCGTGGGATCAATTTCGATCGGGTGCTCAATCGTGAGGTAAGAAATGCATTTTCGCGCGTCAAGCTGGTACGGCGTGATGGCCGCCGTGGGGCACGCTTCAATGCACCGCGTGCAGGTGCCGCAGCGATCGACCGCCGGCGAATCGATGGGCAGATCGATCGTCGTCAATACGCTGCCCAGGAAAAGCCACGAGCCGATGCGCTCGTTGATCACGCAGGTGTTCTTGCCCACCCACCCGACACCGGTGCGTGAAGCGAGTTCCCGTTCGTTGATGGGCGCGGTGTCCACGCCGCACCGTGTGTAGGAACCGGGGACGGCGTCTTTAAGAAAGTCGGCGATGGCGTAGAGCTTATTTTTGATCAGCTCGTGGTAGTCGTCGCCGAGGGCGTAACGGGCGATTTTGCCTTGTGCGAACGAGAATTCATCCGGGGCTGAATCACCCGGCTTGCAAGCACCCGGCTTGGGTTCATCGTTCAACGGATGGAAGTAGTTCATGGCCACACAAACCACCGTTCGTGCGTTGGGAAGGAACTGTGCCGGGTCGAGTCGCTCATCAATGCGGTCGGCGAGAAACGTCATCTCGCCGGCTTTGCCGTCGCTCAACCACTCCCGGAAAAACGCCCCCCGCGCACTCGCCGCCGCCGGCGCGATGCCGACGAGGTCGAACCCTAATCCGCGCGCCAGCGCCTTCACTTGGCCGGTCAGTACGTGCAAGTCAGGAGGTTGTCGCGCGTCGAGTGGTTGCATGCTTGACTCCCTGGACCGTTACCCCGGGAGCGGGGCGGGGTGAGGGTTCTTACGGCAAACGATGTAACGCAGCATCCTTAAAACCTGTCGAATGACATTGATGAGGTTGTTATCGCGCGCCGGCTGCAAAACGGAAACTCAAAATTACACCTTAACGCTCTTCCACCCCCCATGCCGAAACCGAACGAACATCGCAACGCCACGCAGCAGCAGATCGGCGCACAACAGAATCCAGATCGTAGACAGGGTGACATGAAAAACCTGCGTCAACACCAACACGCCGACCAATCGTATGCCGACGAGGCTGATCATGTTGATCATCATTACACTAAGTGTGTCGCCGGCGCCGCGCAGGCTCCCGCCGAAGATGATCGCGGCGGCGAAGCCGGCTTGAACGAAACCGGCGTAGAAAAGGCATTGAGTAGTCATGGCGACCACGTTCGGGTCGGTGCTCATGACGCTGGCGAAGGCATGCCCGAAGAGCACGAGCATGATCCCGCCGAAGGTCATGATCGACCCGCCGACCGCGTACGCGAGGTAAGCGGCGCGCTCGGCGCGGCGCGGGTTCTTCATGCCCAGGCTCTGGCCGACCATGGTCGTCGCCGCGATCGCGATCGCAAAACCCGCAAGGTAGCTGAACGCCTCGACGCGCACAGCGATGGCATGCGCCGCCCCCGCCGCCGCAGTCGGGTCCATGTTGTTAATGATTTTGATGAGGATGATATTCACCCCCCACATCACCGCGCTTTCGGCGCCGTTGGGCAGGCCGATGCGCAGCAACCGGCGCATGTTGTGCCAATGCGGGCGCAGCCGGTGCACATGCAGTCGAATGCCGCCGCGGCCGATCAGCAGCACTGTCATTTGCATCAACGCGCCGACGATGTAACCGCACAACGCCCCGATCGCGATCCCCCGAAAGCCCAGCGCCGGCATGCCGAACCAGCCGAATGTGAGCGTGACGCCAACGCCAATGTTGACCGCATCAACCGCGATCATGGCCAGCGCCGGCGAAATGGTATCGCCCGCGCCGCGCAGGCACGCGTTGGCCACCAGCAGCACGAGCATGAACGGCAAACCGAAGGCGATCGTTCGCAGAAAAACCCGCGCAAGCTCGACCGCCTCCCCGTGCAGGCCCATCATCCCGGCGATCGGCCCGGCCAGGACGTAGACGACACCCGCCATGAACAATCCTGCAAGGCCCGCCAAACCGATCGATTGCCCGCAAATGCTGTTGGCCAGGCCGCGATGCCGGGCCCCGGAAGCGCGCGCGATGATGGCGGTCGATCCCGTACCGACGGCGCCGGCGATCAAGCCGATAAACCAAAGCAGGTACGCGATCGTCCCCACCGCAGCGCCGGCGGCGGTCATATGACGCTGCGCCTCGGCGGCCTGTTCGCCGCTCATTCCCGGCGTGATCGGCGTTACGTGGTTGGCAATGTAGGTGTCGGCCAACCCCGAAAATGCGTGCAGCATCTGCTCGATTAGCACCGGCGCTGCCAGCAGAATCAGCGCGCGCAGCAATTGCGACGTGGTTTCCGTCGCCGCTTTATTCAGAGTTTCCGCCGCCGGCTCTGCCAATACCATAATTCGCCGCCGATCATAGCGGCGGATGGAATGAGTTGCATGAGGATGGAAATGCGCCTCAGAACTCCCCCCTCTCTGAGTACATGGAGGGGGAGATTTAGATTAAGCTCACCTGTTCAACTAAGGAGCGATTGATGAAGAAAATTCTGTTCGCCGCCGTTGCGGTTGTGGTTTTGGTCGCAGGTTGCGAGAAGACGATCAAGGAAGCATCGTCGTCGCCGATTAAACAAATGCCGACAGCTTCTCCAGCGTGGCCTGCATCGGCTTGATGTATCGATCGCCGAACAGGTTGACGTGGTTGACCAGTTCGTAAAGCTGGTAGATGTGCTTCCGCCGCGCATGGTAGTCGTCGTCGGTTTTAAACGACCGCTGATACTCCTTCATAAACGCCGGCGTGATGGTGTGGAACAGATCGAGATACGCCAATTCACACTCGGCGTGGGCAAACCGGCAGTTGGGGTCGAGCAGCGCAGTGATTTTCCACCGGCCATCCTCATCCGCCGCCGCCAGAACGTTGCTGGCCCAGAGGTCGCCGTGCGTCAACCGTGGCTGATCGGTGTGCGTGAGCAATCGATCGAGTTTATCGTGAATTCGGCCAATGAGCTTCCGTGATTTGTTGGCGATGGCCGAATGCTTCTCGCACTCGTGCCAGATGCCGTCGTACAACCCGCGATAGAACGCCGGCCATGTTTCGCCCCCCGATTCTCCCCCGGATTCGCCCCACGTTGCACCATTGACCGTCGCGGGCTTCTTCAAAGCCGATTCAGGCTCGACCTTGCCGTAACGCGCGCCCGTGTGCTGATGCAGCGCCACCACCATCTGCCCGAGCTGCGACTGCAAAGCTTGAAACGCTTCGGGCGCGCATTGCTCTTTGGCATCGTGCAGATTTATCCCGGGCATGTGTTCGATCAGGAGGTAGCTGTCGGGCGCATCGAGCGAGCCGGTGTGACATTCATACACCTGCGGCGCCGGCAGACCGATCGACCGGAGCAGTGAAAGTTGATGCGCTTCGACTTCGTACGATCGATCCACCCGGTGCGGAGAAACCTTGAGCACCGCCCGGTCGCCGGCCTTGGTCTGCAGCATGAGGGTGGTGCTGATCGACCCGCCGTCGAGAGCCGACACGGAATCCAGTTCCGCACTGTCGCCGGACCATCGTTGCACGATCCGGCGAAGTGTCTGCCAAGAAACTTCACCCGCGTCTTGGGACATGAGTTGGCCGTATTGTCGATCGATCGCCCGCAAGTTGCAAAGGAAAAACGCAGATGAATTCACGAAGATGTGCAGGAATTGAGCCGCGGCGGGCCAATCCGTACAATCCCACTCCGATGAAACTACAAAATCCGCCCCGGTTGATGATTCTCGGCGTTCTCGGCTTCGTTCTGTTCGGTTGCCAAACCGTTCCGACCAATGCGCCTACGCCGCATCAGGTAAGCGTCGAACGCACCCGCAAATCGGTAGCGTATCTCGCATCCGATGCGCTCGAAGGCCGCGGCGTGGGGACGAAGGGGATCGATCTCGCCGCCGACTACCTCGCCGACGAGGTGAAGTCGATCGGCCTGAAGCCGGCCAAGGGCGCCGACGGCTACTTCCAGCACTTCAGCGTGCGCGGCGATGCTTCGGTCGACCTCGCCACCACTGTCTCGCTCGCCGGCGCGACAATCGAACTTAACAAAGATTATCGCCCCCACGCCATCAGCAAGGCCGCCGCGTTCACCGGCCCGGTGACTTTCGTGGGTTACGCGATCAATCAGACCGAGCCGGCCTACAACGACTTTGAGGGCGTTGATCTGAAAGGCCGAGTGGCGCTGGCGATGCGTTTTGAGCCGCACAATGAGAAAGGCAAGAGCCGGCTGGCCAGCACATTTGAATCATGGTCGGATGCCGCATCGCTCACCACCAAAGCCGAGGCGGCGGCAAAAGCCGGCGCGACGGCGTTGCTGGTGGTCAACCCGCCGAATCATCACAATGAAGCCGATGAGCTTTCGGCTTTCGGGCGGCGCAGCAGTCGCAACCTGGCTTCAATTCCGGTCATTCAAATCACCCGCGCCGCGGCCGACCGCTTGCTGGCCGCCGGCGGCGTGAAAGACTTAAAGACCCTGCAGGAATTGATCGACACGGAGTTTAAACCCGCTTCGGCACAGCTTGATGATGCGCAGGTGGCCGCCGGAAAGGTCGAAATTCTGCAGAAGCAGATTCCGGTGAAAAACGTGCTGGCAATCTTGCCGGGCCGCGGATGGAATGCGGATGAATACATTGTGGTGGGCGCGCACTACGATCACCTGGGCTTCGGCGGCAGCGGTTCGCTGGCGGGTGCGACAACGCGCTCGGTGCACAACGGCGCCGACGACAATGCGTCGGGCACCGCCGCCGTGCTCGATCTGGCCCGGCGGCTTGCAGCGCGAAAAACGCCGTTGCAGCGATCCGTGCTGTTCATGTTCTTCACGGGTGAGGAGCGCGGCCTGCTCGGGTCGGAGCACTTTGTGAACAACCCGCTCGTGCCGATCGACAAGATTCATTCGATGTACAACCTCGACATGGTCGGCCGCATCAAGAACAACGAAGTCGCCGTCGGCGGCCGAGACACCGCGGCGGCATTTGATGCGATGATGAATGAAATCGATGCCGCCACGCCGTTGAAATTCACCCGGATGAGCGGCATCACCTTCGGTTCGAGCGATCATGCTTCGTTCATGGCAAAGAAGATCCCCGTGCTCTTCCTGTTCTCCGGCCTGCACTCCGACTACCACCGACCGACCGATGACATTGAAAAAGTCAACTACGACGGCATCGCAACCGTGGTCGATATCAGCGAGGAAATAGTGCGCTCGCTGGCCGTCATGCCAAAGCAAAAGTTTCTTCCCACGCTAACCCGGCGGGCCACCACGGGGCCGGCGGCCACACAAGGCGCGCGGGTGCAGCTTGGCGTCGTGCCATCTTACACCGAAGATGAAGCCGGCCCCGAAGGAATCAAAATCAACGGCACCGTCCCCGGCACCGCCGCCGAGGCCGCGGGGTTGAAGGAAGGCGACGTCATTCAAGCCATCAACGGCAAAAAGATGAACACGCTGGAAGATCTGACGGCGTTGCTGGAAGGCGCTAAAGTGGGTGACAAGCTCACGCTGCACCTGCTGCGCGGCAAAGATTCGATCGACGTCGAAGCCACCTTAAAACCGCGGTCGCAGGATTGATGGCGACCGCCGCGGAATACGACGACTACCATCAAGCGTATGCGCACCGGCATCATCATCGTCGATCACGGCTCTCGACGCGCCGAAAGCAACCAGATGCTGGAAGAAGTGGCCGCTCTATTCGGCAAGCGGTTTCACGAGAAGTTTTCGATCGTCGAGCCGGCGCACATGGAACTCACCGAGCCGTCAATCGCTTCAGCGTATACCACGTGCGTGCGGCGCGGCGCGACCCGCGTGGTCGTGTTGCCGTTCTTCCTCGGCCCGGGAAAGCACTGGACCGCCGACATTCCCCGCCTCGCCGCCGACGCCGCCGCGCAGCATCCGCAGACGCGCTATCACGTCGCCATGCCGCTGGGGATTGATGATCTGATTCTCGACCTGCTGGCCAAGCGCGCGACCTTCTGCGACGACAACGGATACGATTGCCCAAGCTGCCACGGCACGCTGCGCAGGGGACTGGAATCGCCGGATGTTGCTGACAAAGTATGAGTCGATGTCCGATGACCCCGAACAACTCCCCTTCCGGACGCTAACCGACGGCCAGCGCGATTCCATTCACCGCGCGTTGCTCACCGGGTTGCTCGGCAGCATCGCCACAAAGACTGACAAACACGAGTTCACCGCGGCGCGAGATGTCAAAACGTCGATCCACCCGGGATCCGGCCTGTTCAAGAATCAGCCGCTGTGGATCATGGCCGCCGAGTTGGTGGAAACGACACGGCTCTACGCCCGCATCTGCGCCCGCATTCAGCCGCAGTGGATCGAGCGCGCCGGCGAACATTTGCTCAAGCGGTCGTACAGCGATCCGCACTGGAACGATCAGGCGCACCATGTGAATGCGTTCGAGAAAGTAACGCTGTTCGGCCTGGTGATTGTCGCGCGGCGCGGCGTGAACTACGGGCCGATCGAGCCGAAGGTGGCGCGGCAACTGTTCATTCTGCACGGCCTGATCGACGGCCGATTTCGCACCGCCGCACCGTTTTTCAAGAAGAATCAGGCGCTGTCCGAGGAAGTGCGTGAACTGGAGGCAAAGGTTCGCCGCCGCGATCTTGCATTGGATGCTCAGCAATTGTTCGGCTTTTACGATGCCCGTCTGCCGCCGGATGTCTTTGACGGCCCAAGCTTTGAAAAGTGGTTCCGGCAGGCCGAACAGCACCATCGGCACCAGCTTCTGATGGCGATCAGCGACCTTCTCCGCAACGATGCGCCCTCGATCTCGCCGAGCGCTTTTCCCGATCACACGACCGTAGCCGGCAACCGATTTAAGCTGCACTATCAGTTTGAGCCCGCCAGCGCGGCCGACGGAATCACGGTCGACCTCCCGCTCGCGGCGCTGGGCCATCTGCCGGCGGGCGCGTTCGATTGGCTGGTGCCGGGTTGGCTTGTTGAAAAAATCGTTTCACTCATCCGCACGCTTCCGCGCGGCGTGCGCACCAAACTTGTGCCCGCGCCCACCGTCGCGGCGAATCTTGCAAAAGAGCTGCGGTTTGGTGAAGGCGACTTTCTGGCGACCGTCGCCGACCGGTGTGGGAATATCGTCGGTGAAATCATCCCGCCCAGCACGTTCAAGCAGAACGAACTCGCGCCGTTTCTAAAGATGAACATTCGCGTCATTGACGAAGGCGGCCGAACGCTTGCCGCGTCGCGCGATCTGGCGGAGCTGCGCGAAAAGCTGGCCGACGTAACGCGCGATGCATTTAAAGACCTGCCCGCGTCGCCATGGGCAAAAAAGAACGTGACGCGGTGGGATTTCGGCGACCTGCCGGATTCGATCGCCGTGCGCAAGCCCGGAATCACCGTGCTGGCCTATCCAACGCTGGTGGAAAACGGCGAACGGGTCGACCTGCGCCTGCTCGATTCCCCCGAATCGGCGGCGCGGGAGATGCGCACCGGCATGCGGCGGTTGTTCATGCAGCAGCTTGCGCCCGAGTTCAAACAAATCGCGCGGGCCATGCGCGGGTGGAGCGCTATGGCGCTGAATTATGCGTCGCTCGCGCCGGCGGAAACGCTTCGGCGATCCATCCTGCTGGCCGTGGCGGATGAGGCGCTGTTTCATGATGATCCATCCGTCGTGCGCACGCAGTCCGCATTCGCCGACCGCGCCGCCAAAGCATGGAAAAAACTCAACGCCGCCGCCGATGCCGCCGCGGCGCAGGCGACGTTGACGCTGCAGGCGTATCATGCCGTCGCAGTACTGTTGGAACAGCGCCACCCCGCGCACCACCACGGCGCCATCCGCGACGTGCGCCAACAAGTCGCCGCCCTGCTCCCGCCGGATTTTGCAATCGCCACCCCGCTCGCCTGGCGCCCGCATCTGCCGCGGTTTCTGCGCGCCGCCGAAGTGCGCCTCACCAAGCTCAAGGCGTGGGGCGCAGAAAAAGATTCGCAGCTCGCAAGCCAGGTGCGCCCGTTCTGGCTGCACTACGCCGACCGCATCGCCCGCAAGCCGTCATTGAAACAGCACCCGGACCTGATCAATTTCCGCTGGATGATCGAAGAACTCCGCGTAGGTCTGTTCGCCCAGGAACTGAAAACCAGTGCGCCGGTCAGCGTGCAGCGGCTGGAGAAGCAGTGGCAATCGATCACGAGCAGAAGCGAGTAGCCGCGATGAAAGGCCAGAGTGGGATTCGAACCCACGAATAACGGATTTGCAATCCGCTCCCTTAGTCCACTCGGGCATCTGGCCGCATTTTTGATAGAATATCCGCGTCGGCGTTTTCGTTCAAGCCACACGTTGCCACAACCTGACTTTCAAAGACTTTGCTGGGTGAATTGACGGTTTTAGCGACGGCCTGAATCGGGATTGTATCGCCGTGGCGATTGCCGGTCGAAGCCGGTGAATGCCGGAAAAGGCCCTTCATTTGGTACAGCATTTGGTCAGCAGTTACATAGTCGGTTCCCGTCATCCGCATCGGCGTCACTTCCGTGGTCGGCGGGTTCAGCGGTGAATGCAATTTCGCCAACGCCGCCAGCATGTCGGATAGTTCGGCATGGGCGTAGCCGTCGGTGACATCTTCGGCAGCGTGGCGCGTCAACCGCTTCTTCGTCGCCCGCGACACTCCGGCCAAATCGAGCGCCGTGGTGAACGTGTGACGCAAGCCGTGAAAATCGATCCGCAATCCGCGTTCGTCGATCATCTTTACACCCACGGCGTTCCAATCCTTCTTCAGCGTGGCCACATCCGGCACGGCCCGCAACAACCGCACACCCGGCATCCCGGCGGTACGCTGACGCAGCAGCGCCGCGACGTAAGGGTGCAGCGGGATGCTATCGAGCGTGTCGTTCGCGGAATTCTTCTGCGGCACTTCGATGAACGGAATGGGCGCGTGCAGGCGGACGCGATCCCAAGTCAGTTTGCCGACTTCGTTGCGGCGCAGTCCGTTCAAGCACGCCAATGCATAGGCCAGCCGGCGATCTTCGGGTATCGACGCTTGGAGCAAGGCGACATACTGCCCCGCCGACGCCGAACGTCTGGCACGCTTGCGGATGCACCCGCGCTCGCTCTTGCGCTTCAACCCGGCCAGCAGGTCGGACGACGTGCGCCGCGTGCAACGCAGCCAGGACGCGAAAGCACGGGCACGTTTGACGTACTGGTTGCGGTACGCTTGTGTGTCGGCCAGCGCCGGCAGCACCGCGTCAACGCTTTCGGCGTTCATATCGCTCACCGTTCGCCAGCCGGCGGCGGCAACCAGCCGGTTCAGCACGTTGCGGGCGATGGAAATGTGGTCGGCGTCGTACCCCTGCACGGCCATCCAAGTGAAGTAGCCCGCCACATGATCGGCAATCGGTTGACGGGAATGCTTCCGCGTGTCGATCACGCCCGCACCCTTCTGGTCGATCTCCGTCTGAAGCCGGCGCAGCTCCCGCTTGCTGGCGTCCATATCGACGAACAGCCGCACGCGCCGCCAGTCGCCGGGGGCGATATTCACCTTGCCGTAGTACCGGTTGCTGGCCGACCCGTTGCGATTCTTCAGCTTGAACACTTTGTTCATGGTTCACCGGTCTTTCACTTGCGATCCTCAGACGAACAACCCCACGTCCACCTTGAAGTAGTCGGCGAGCGTACGCGCGTTCTCCTTGCTGATACCGCGCTTGCCATGAAGCATCAGCGACGCCATTGCATGGGTCGTGCCCATGATCTTGCCCAACGCCGTCGGCCCCAGGCCGGCCTCTTTTGCGAGGTATTGAAAGACCTCCTGCGGTGTTCGATTCGACGGCACGAACCGGCAGTGCTTGCGGTCGTAATCTTGAATTAGCAGCGCCAGGGCCTGCACGTAGTCCTGTTCGCCCGCGGTCAGCTTGCCATCCGACCGGCCCAGCAGCCGATTTAATAGCTTGCCCGCGGCTTCGTAGTCGTCGGTGGTGCGGATCGGACGCAGCGGAAACTCATGGATCAGCCGCAGGTAGTCATCGGCGACGATTCGGCGGTCTACTGCGGCGGTGCGGTTACGTATGGTCAGGCTCAAAGTCGATCCTTCCATCGGTCGGTTGAATACTCGTCCTTCGTCAAAACCACCACCACCCGGCACAATCCGGCAGCGAAGTTAATCACTGTCAACAGCCGGCAATGATGGTCGCGGGTGTCAAACACCGTCATGACAATCGTGTGGCCACCAAGCCCCCCAACCGGCACGCTGTCGGCGGAAGGGTAAACCCGCCGCAGGTCGGCGATGCTCTGCCAGTCGGCACGGGTCATGGTGTGGAGCCAGTCCGCCAGCGGCTTGGCGGCGTCGCGGTGCTTCCGGGAAAAGCGATCCAACGCCGAGATGTTCAGCAAGGTGAACGGCATATTTGTTACTCCAAGTTACTATTGGTTTTGGTGTGAGGCAAGATTCCAGTGAACGACGCTCGGCAATGGTGATGACAGTCATTGTGTCCTCGTCGCGATGAACGACCCGAATTGTTCCGCGCGGGTTCGACCAGGCACGCCAGCAGCATCGAATTGGGCTCTCGGTGGCGGATCGCGTCGACGACCTCCGGTGTCGCGGTCCCCGGCGGCGCTTCCAAGAAGACCAGACGGGTGTCAAGGTCGCCCGCCAACTTGGCGCGACGTTCCCGGCAGACAAGTAACGGTTCCCGCAAGGTCATTCGGCGCCCCCTTCCACCGCCGGCTCGGACGGGATCGGCGGGTACTCCGGCTCTCGCCCCCAGACAACGCCGATTTTGGCCGGTTCGGAAGGTGTTTCCGCTCCATTCGTGCCACACAAATCATTGTGGCACGTATGGGATTCTGGCACGTCGAAACCACCGGTTTTATTAGGAAAATTTTCATTCGTGCCATTCGTGCCAGAATTCTCATTCTCAGCATTCTGGCACGTATATGTGGCACGTATGGCGTCGGCGTCCGCCGGCGGCGTTCCCGGCTTCGGCAGACGCCACACAAACCCCTTGCCAAACCCGGGCCGATGACGCCTCACTTCCAGAGCGTCGGCTGCGCGTTGCAGTGTGCGCCATACGATGCCGGCTTCCGTCGCGGCCTTGCGAAGATCGTCCGCCGGATGCTCCTGCAAATCGGCAAGCTCGGATTGAAGCCAGTCCGCGGCGTCACGTCGTTCATCCGCCGGCCGGCCCCGCTCGTCGCGCTCCCCTTCCATCGCGTCATCCGCGCTCATTGCCACCGGCGATTTCTCCCAGCAGATTGCCGGCGGCGTGCCCCCGATGCTGAATGCCAGCCCACTCCCCTCGGCGGAGAGATTGCATTTGCCGGCCAATAGCAGCCGGCGACTTTTGTTTTTCGGATCGCGCGACAAGTGCCAGACAGCGCGAGCAATTCCGGTGAAGGCTCGCGAACCAAGCGCGGTATCGTCGGCGGTGTCGCCGGCGGATTTGCGCCGGTGCATTACGATCAGAACCGCCGGCCCGTATTTTGCGGCCAGCGCCGCCACGGGTGCGAGCACGCTCCGGACTGCGTTGTCCCGGTGTGCGTCGGTTGAACCACCGAGAAATGATCCAATTGGATCAATCACGATCAGCACGCAATCCGGCGTTGCGATGAGCGCGGCCTTCAGCGACGCCAGGTCGGCCAGGGTGAACATGACATCGTGCGGTTTGCCGTCGTCATCGAACCGCCGAACTATCGCCAGCACTTTCACGCGCGACACGTCGGCATGATGCGCGTCCAGCCGCGGCCGAATCGTGTCGGCCGGATCATCTTCGGCGCAAATGAAAATCACTGAACCACGCGGTGCGTTGCCGCTTCCGTCCGGCCACGGCGCGCCGGTGGAGACTCTCGCGGCGACATCGGTCGTGGCAAATGACTTGCCTTCCCCCGGCCGGCCCACCAGCAGCGAGATTCTGCCAAGCGGTATGCGTCCCGGCCATAGCCATTTAACTTCGCACGGTTGCACGTCGGCCATGCAGATGAGTACCGGCCCACCGATGATGCTCGCGGCGTCCTGCGTCGGCACGCCCGCGGCGAGTGCTTCAATCTCGGCCCTCAGCTCTGCCGGCTCGCGGCAATCGCGCCCGTCGATCATCAGCCAGTCGGCGATATCCCCGCCGTCGGCCAAGTCAGGCAGCAACAGAATTTTGACACGCGCCGGCGGATCAAGTGCCACAAGAATCCTCACCACGTCACGCCCGTACTTTTCGCCCGCGGCGTCGGCGTCGGGAAGTATCACAACGTCTCTGCCTGACAGCCGCGTCCAGTCTGTTTTCCCGGCCGACGATGATCCGTGCGATGACGTGACGCTCGCCAAGCCAATCGACGCCGCGGCGTCAGCACATTTCTCGCCTTCGGTGACGCAGATCGTGCCTTCGGCGGGGATGTCCGGCAGCCGGTACAACGGCAGCTTTCCCGGCAGATCGCCGATCTTCCATCCGTCGCCGGCCAGGTGAACCGGTCGGAATTGTTTGCTGCCGTCGGGAAGATCGAACCGGCCGACCCGCATTACTTCCGTGCCGTCGGCATCGTGATACGTCCATGTGTTGACCAGAAGTCCGCCGGTATTCCCGCCCGCGGCGGTCATCGCGGCTTCCGCAGTTGGAGATATCCTGCCGGGCTTCACCGCCGACTTAGGTGTTTGGTGCGTCTTCCCGATGTAACCGGCACCGTCTCCCGCTGGCTTACCGTTGACTACGTGCCAGGTTGTGCCGCCATTCAACCGCCAGCAGCGCCCTGCCTGGCCATCGGGCGCGATCGTGCAGCGTCTTGGATTCCCGCATTTCGGACAAGGATGCGATTTCGTGGCCGTTGGCCACTTGGAGTGGGGTGGATATGATTCCATGTTCAAAGTACCTCACGCCGTCGGCGATCCGTGATAAAGACGCCGGCGGCGTTTGTTTGTTTGGAGATCAAACGTCAGGTTAACGCGCGGATTCGGCAGCCTGCTGCTCGATCCACGCCAGGACGGTCTCACGTCGCCATTTCACGATGCGAGGACCGACGCGAAGGTCGGGTTGGGGGAAGACGCCGGACGATACCCAGCGCCATATCGTTCGCGTGCCGACGCCGAGCAATTGGGCGATTTCGGCGGCGTCGTGGGTCAAACGGGTCGGAACGGTCAGAGGCAACGAGACATGATGAGCGGCCATTGCAGGATCTCCAGCCAATCCGGCACGTGACACCGTGCGGCGTCAACATTCGTGCCGGATGCACCTGCAGACAAATAAACCATGCACGTACGCTTGCGTGCGGTTTGCGCTCAGCTGCGCTCAGCTGCGCTCAGCTGCGCTCAGCTTCGGTTGGCGGGAAAGGCGTCAGGCAAGCCGGGGTTGAATTGCTTTCGAAGGTAAGGCAAGACCTGCTTCCACCTCCAAAGGCTTGGTTTGCCCCCGCCGCCTTTCACCTGGGGCGCCCCCAGCTCCTTTTGGTGTTTTACCATTGTTCGTTTACCGCGTTTCACGATCCCCGCGATCTGATTCAGCGTCACAAGATCGCGATCGAACTCTGCCGCATCCTTGGGATGCACGATCGCATGGACGGCTGACTTTGGCGCCGAATCATCGAGGCGAACTTCGTTCGAATCGCCAGTGGCGCCGACACACTTCCACGCCTCCGCTGCGAGCTCCATCCACTTTTTACGGCATTTTGGCGCGTCAAGCCTGCCCCACCGTGCCCACTTTCGACCGGAGTCGGCCTTCCACGTGCCGAATCTCTTCCCGGCAGGGTACTGGTGTGCGTCTTCGTCTGTAAACAACCAGGTCAGAAGGAGAACTGCTTCAGCGCGATCGCGGTCAAAAGTCTTGAAGTCGTCCGTGGACTTGATCTTGCGGTGAAGTAGGTCATCGAATGCGAGACACAGTCGCCGTGTTATTGAGAGATCGGCATCGGTGGGTTGCTTTGGGTACAGCGGATGATCTTCTGCAATCTTCTCGAGGCCCGGGGTATTCCTTATCTCATCCCAAGCTTCTGTCCAGACCCCATTCTTGTCCCAATCCGCAAGTATAGTTTCGCGGCCTAAAATCACTCGATCTGAGCCGGGAACTT